>Ga0163109_10000002_pt1:300000-484026 | contig 484026 bp, 389 predicted proteins | sample CRUFie1St13metaG_FD_108704 | JGI IMG/M metagenome (GOLD analysis project Ga0163109, IMG submission 108704) | Marine microbial communities from the Costa Rica Dome - CRUD Field 142mm St13 metaG | ecosystem: Environmental > Aquatic > Marine > Oceanic > Photic zone | place: Costa...
GTTTATATGGATCCCAATCGCACCCGTCAACCCTAAAAATGAAAAAAAACGCAAAAAAATGATTTTTCTTCAAATATCTACAAAGACACAGGTTTTTGTTGCTTTTTCGGGCTTTCTAAAATCGTAATTAACCCTTTACCGGTTTGAGCCGGTCGACCCACTCTAAGTTACGATTCGTCCGATGCCGCGCTCCAACAATGATGCTTCTTAGATCAGATGCAGCCTTATCGAAATCATCATTGAGCACTAAGTAGTCATAGTTTCGGCATTGTTGCATTTCATTGCTCGCTTCATTTAGCCGACGTTCAATTTCGTCGGGTGCATCCGTTGCCCGGTTTATCAAACGGCGACGAAGCTCATCCATGGATGGAGGCAAAAGAAAAATCAAAACCGCCTCCGGCAACCTTTTTTGCACCTGCAATCCGCCTTGCACATCTATATCAAGTAGTACGTCAACGCCGGCATCAAGTTGCTTTCTGACTGCCGCCTCGCCAGTACCATATTTCTTACCAAAAACATCTGCCCACTCAAGAAATTCATCTGCTTGAACCATGCGATCAAACTCATCACCTTCGATATAATAATAATCGCGACCATCAACTTCTTCTCCACGTGGAGCACGCGTGGTGTAACTAATGCTTCTTTCAACATGAGAAAGTGTCTCCAGTAATCTCACACATAAAGAAGTCTTTCCTGTGCCAGATGCGGCAGAAACGACGATTGGAATGCCTTTTCGCATATTACTATTACTCCACGTTCTGCACTTGCTCTCGAATCTTCTCAATTACAGATTTAAGATTAACGACAATTTGAATTGCGTTAGCATCACCAATTTTCGAACCAGCAGTATTTACTTCTCTATTCATTTCTTGCGTCAGAAAATCTAAACGCCGACCGACGCTTTCGTCTTGCATTAGCATTTTTCGAAAATGACTTAAGTGAATTTCCAGACGAGATATTTCTTCCGTGATATCAGACCTATCAGCTAACAAAGCAATCTCTTGTGCAATCCTTCCTTCATCTAACTCAATATCGCCTAACAGTTCTTGCACACGTACAGACAATTTATCTTTTTTTTCGACAGCGACATTCTTCGCCACCATCGACAAACGCTCAATATCGTTTTCTGCTTGCGATAATAAACGCGTAATTTCTTGTTCTAAGCCCAGTCCTTCTTGCTCGCGCATTTCGATAAGAGCGTCGAGTGCCTCATGCACTCCACGAACGAGAATTTTCTCAAGACCATCCAGATCGAGATCAGGCTCAGACAATTTGACGATGCCTGGTTGCTGAAGAATAGATCCTAAAGAGACCCTCTCTGGGATCTCCAATTCTTTTCGAACTTTCTGAAACGCTTCGTAGTACCCGCGCGCTAAACTGAGATTGACGTCGGTTTTTGTCTCCGTCTGAGGGAGTGCTTTACATTCTATATAGAAGTCGATGCGTCCTCGAGCGATCCGGTCGCGTACTACCGACTCGATAGCGACATCTAAGGCATTGATTTCTCTAGGTATTCTAACTCTCACGTCACAATACTTATTATTAACAGAGCGGGCCTCTACCCCGTAAGCATACGAATCGTCATGGACTTGGCTAATACCGTACCCGGTCATACTCCTTATCATTCACGAAGAGGTTAGCCGATCACGGAGCCAGTCGCGAGCCTCAGATAAAATCTCGTCATTTGTTCGCTCTCGCCCATCAACTGTTTTGTGATTTTCATAGCAATGTCCCCAACGAGTAGGATCTGATTTAACAAAGAGTCCGAGCGTGTCGGTCCCGAGCGCAACACTTAGATGAGTCGTTCCCGTATCGTTCCCTATAACAACTGTGCAATTTCGTACCAATGCAGAGAATTCTTCTACATCCGTAGATGGAGCAAATAAGCTCTCAGAGCTCGTTTCGCTGAGTTTACGGGACAATTCTTTTTCTGACGGGCCCCAAATAAAAATAGGAACGGCTCCCATTTCGACAGCTGCGCGTGCAAGGTCGGAAAAAATTTTCGGGTCCGCTCGGTGAGAGAGCTTCCGAGATCCAGCCAACAGTCCGACCCGTGGACGGTCCGTAATCTCGTTCTTTTCGATCCAATTTTCGATTTTTTCATTCGCCCGAAAACTTTTTCCTAAACTGGTCGTCATACGTGCATGCCCTGGATCGATCTCAAGAGGCTGGAGAAGTCTTAATTTTGTCGTGAGTTCAGATTCACTTTTGTCGGGCGAAAAAACTAAATCCGATGCAAAATAACGAGCTTCCCCTCGATCATGCGCGATTCGCATGGGCGAACCCGTAGCTGCCAAGAGCAAAGCGGAGGTCCCGCTGAACGAATGCCAGTGTGATGCATCAATCACCACGTCATATTTCCGACGACGGAGCATCCAAATGAGCCGGAAAAATGAAATCGGCTGCCTAAAAAAGTTTCGCTTCTCGAAGGGAATGACATTTACCGAGGAACTCACAACATTTTTTTTTGAGGCAGCCACGAGCCAGTCAATTTCAGCCCAGGGTATCTCCTCACAGATTCGCTGAACGAGAGGTGTAGTGAGGAGTACGTTCCCCAAGCGCTCATCAATCCTCAGAATGAGCACCCGTCTAATTCCATCTAATAGCGCCGGCCTCCGCCTCCGAGAACCAGCAAAGTAACTGGCCAACCGTATCACGCCAGAGATGATCAGCTTCTCAGTCTTCTTCAGAGCACTGCTACCGCTGATCTTTTGGAGATTTCTCGATGTACTCAGCTCTTTTTTTTTTGATGCTGTGCTGAAATCACCGGATGAAACCGTACGATAAAATAGTTCAACAGCATTCGCACGGGACAATTCAGAGTACTTTTCTAGGACGACTTGGCGTGCTTCTGCACCCGCTGAGCCTAAATCAGACTCCGACATTTCCAAGATCGCGCTTTCTAGCGCATGTACATCGTCTGGGGGGATGACTCGTCCGAAATTGGTACCAGCGAGCGCATCGTCGATAGCAGCATATTTCGCACCTATTACAGGGACGCCTACGGCGAGAGATTGCAGTATGGCACGACAGCTCGCATCGTTGCCCTCACGTAGCAGCACTGAGATATCGCAACTCTTTATCGCTTCGGGCAGATCTTGGTCCCTAAACCCATAGAATCGAGTATCCTCATCAATCCCATACCGTTTCACGCAGGCTTTCATCTCAGCTTGCGTCTCTCCCTTTCCAATAAGAGCCAAGATCAGCGGGCGGTTCATGCGTTTTTTAGCTCTCGAAAACGCTTCAATCAGTAAATTTTGTCCGCGGCCGACCTGAAATCTCGCCACCATTCCAATGACAAAAGCCTCTCTCGGGATATCGAATTCATCTCGGATTTTCAGGCCATCAACCTGGTCGGTAAACCAATCTGTATCGACAGCGCCCGGGACTACAGTCGTCTGTTTCTTTGCTACAGAGTCGTAATTATTGAGAAACTGCTCCCGATGAGCCTCCGCAACAAAGATAAAACCATCCGTTCGGTGATACGCAATGCTTTGAAACGGTCGCTTTTGGGCCGAACGAGGATGATGAATCGAGCGCACAAGTGTCGCCTTTCCTCGCGCAAGAGCGGCCAAGCCATGATCATGAGAAGAATGGCAATGAATGATATCAAAATCGTCTGCAAGTGCCCTGATCGTCTTGCGGTCTCGAATCGCAGTAAGGATACCGCCCTTGGTGCACGTCGAAACATTTTCGACCACCGGAACGTCATACAGAGGGACCTTATCAATCATGTTCCCCTCACGAATCTGGTCATAGGCAATCCAAACGTCATGTCCTAAGGCATGACGCTGTGTCGCTGCAAGGCTCAGTGCTGGGTCCGCGGGACCAGTCATCGTTGCGCTGGAGACGATATGGAGAATCTTCATGAGTTGACTACTTTCAACACGGCACCATGTACTCGTTTGCCGTCTAAGTCCTGCATACAGGCATGATGCTTCAGAGGGCAAGCGCGATGACCGTGCGGACTACACGGACGACAGCTCACATTCTCTGTCAAGACCACGTCAATATCCTCAAATTCGTGACGACTTTCATGACTGGGACCAAATAACGCCACGACCGGGATGGATAATGCTCGCGCGATCTGGAGGGGGCCTGTGTCTCCAGCGATCACGACATCGCAGGAGGCAATCTGCTGAACCATTTGTTCAAGAGTCGAATCAGTCCCGTCGATGGTTTCAATTCCTAAGTCATCGAGATCCTCGAAGAGCTGCCTTTCCCAAGGAGCGCCCAAAAACAAAACTTCATATTTGGAGCTATCTAAATCACTTAGGAATTTCTTAGCTTGAAGTGAAGGCCATCTTTTCGTCTCCCATACGGAGCCAAGACATAAACCGACTCGCTTTTTAGTACTTCTCGATAGGGGACCATCGGGGGGCTCAATCGTTCCCGCGAGAGAAGTGCTCACCCCAACCGCTGTAAACAACCCTAATCGATGCTGTACGAAACTGTCTGATGATTCGATGGCAACGGATTGGTTCAAGAAAAGTTTAGACAGGCCTGTTCCAAGACCAATTCTACTTGGTATTCCAGCGAGATACGCCAATAAAGCACTTCTAATAGACGGGTGCGGTATGAGTGCACAATCAAATTCCTCCGCGCGTAATTGAGCAGCCATCCTCTTGATGCCTGACCAACCAGAATCGGCCCCTCGCTTGTCGAAACTATGGACCCCATCGACGCCCGCAATCATCTCAGCTACTTTTTCGAAGGGAGGGCGGACAACCAAATTGATGAGAGCGTGAGGATGCTTACTGCGAATACTCCGAACTAAGGGTCCATTGAAGACAATGTCACCCAGAAAAGCTGGATCAATAATCACATAACGCGGATTGTGACTAAGCTTAGTCAATCTTAGACTCTCCAAAGGTATTCATTTCCCAAAGCCTGAGATATTTTTGAAAAACCTCATAGGCTTGTAAGGCCGCAACCATTAAACCTAGGGAACCTTGCGAAAATCCTCGCTGGAAGACGTACGCTTTAACGAAACGAAAAAGAGGCCGTATCGCCATACTTAAAAGGCCAGCTTTTTTGCCTGCTTTATGAGCCCGAATCGCAAATGCATTCGCGTACATACAAGATTTTTGAATAAAGTCATTTACCGACTCAAAAGAATGATGCTCCATGTGACCAGATAAGGTTTTGACGGTACCTTCTACAACAACCCGGTCATGTACCGCCTGACGGTCCCAGTACGCATGCTCTCTTTTAACGAAACGAACATGAAAGTCAGGATAGTAACCGCAAGTTTTCACCCACAGCCCCCGAAAGTGAGTCCGAAAAGGCATTTTTGCGGCTGAATCCGACGAGGGGTCCTTGAGCATCTCAAGCAGTTCTATCTTCAGCTGAGGTGACACCACCTCATCTGCATCGATATTCAAGACCCATTCGCGAGTTGTCTGGGCGCGACCAAAATCTTTCTGATCATTCCAGCTCTTGAACTCGCGGTGAAAAACTTTGACTGGAAACTCATTCACAATGTCTAGCGTTCGGTCCGTTGAACCAGAATCGACCACAACTATCTCATCGCAAAAATCGAGGGAGCGAAGACAGTCTCCAATTCGCCGTTCTTCGTTCTTGCAAATGATCATTGCAGAGATACCTTTCATGTTGAGCTATTCCTAATCGCGTCCGCTGTCGCCTCCACTGCGTCAAGCATCTCATCCAACTTTTGACGTACTTGAGAAGCGGACTCCTGAATCTCTGTTGTCATCTTCATTGCTTCTTCTGACAACTCACCAACTTCAAGTTCACGGTATTGGTCCCGTGCGGTCTCAAGACGCGCTATCAATTCGGCATCAAGTCGCCCGTCTAAATCAAAACGACTAAGGGCCGTATCCAAACGTTGTGCCAATTCATCGCGCTCTTCCAAGCTCTCGGTAATTTGCCCCAGGCCTTTACCTATTTGTTCGCTGTTTTTCGACATAACGTTCAGGATCTCGTTGATTCCCTGAACAGACAAAGAAAACTCGGACATGACATCTGTAAATATCTTCGAAGGCTCATCGAAATGCGTACTCATATCGGGAAGCTGCTCTAACGAGAGCCCGCCAAGTCCTCGCCGCACATCTTCGACATCGCGATGAACTGCAGCACCTAATTGTTTAATTTGGTCAAGGGCAGTCTGCGCTGTTCGCAACGTCGTTGCAGACCTTGCAATTGCAGATTCACGTTCTGCGACTGAAGCCGACTCATCACTCAGAATACGAAGCAACTCAAGAGATTCATCGAGCGCGACCGCTTCAACAAGGCCAGATTTCAAGCGCTGTGCCAGCTCTCCTATACCGGCGGACTTGCGTGCGATCACCGCAACACCCATCCGAATGCGCTGGGCCGAAGCGTTGCACTGTGCGAGCGTTTCCTCAAAGTGCTTGAGAGATTGCATTAAAGCACTCGGGTACTCGCTCACATTGGCAGTGTGGGAGCTACTTTCTTGAGCGAGCTTTTCCAAAGTCTCCAATTGAGACCGCAACGCTAACAATATTTGAATTGTGCCATAGTTGACCTTTTTGAGATGATTTACGGCCTGAATCGCGTGCGTATAAAGACCTTGAACGGCTGTATTTAACGCAGTGATCATTTCTTCGCTCGCTATCGCTATTGGGGATAATTCGTCGGGGACTGTCGGCGGAATGAGTTTTAGGTCTCCTTGAGCGACCATTCGAAGGGAGGTTGCGAGAGCGAAAGCACCATCAGCGATTCCGCGCAGTCTTCCCTGCCTACGAACATCGACCTGTTCTATCATCTGGTTGACAGCTTTGGAGACTCTTTTCACCGACGAAGCACCCACCTCGTCATTGACCACGGTGCCTTTCTCCCCTGACAACCACTGACTCATCGATTGCGCAGTCATTGAAAGCGGACCGTCAAACCGAATCTTGATGAAAACAGCTAACGAAAACCCAAAAAAGATTATTGCAAGCAGCATCAGCAGAGCAAGCTGGCTTGAAGGAGCTGCTTTCGAGCTCTTCGCGCTGACGCCTTCTGCAAGGCTCACCAAAGCGGCCTGAGTCTTTGCCTTAGACACTTCCTGACTAGAAACCATTCCCTTTTTCTCCGAAAGCGGAATTCGTAGAAGGGTTCGATAGTTCTTGGAGACGGCAGGGCTCACGGCCCATCCGAATTCTTTGCCTTCCATCCAAAAAGCACTGTCGGTCGAGCGGTTCGCGGTCGCCACTAACGTGGTCCGAACTGCATCAGTGAAATCGGTCGTCCGAAATCGCTGACTCTTGTGAATGATTCGGCCTCTCCCCAGATCAATCACTGCAGCGACATCAGATACTTGACCAAAACGAGTCGGCTGTCGGGCAAATAGGATGGAAAGCTCAGAAACCCTGAGTAACCCCCTGAGTCGCCATGCCTCTAACTCTGCTGAATATCCGTCTTTTGAAGACTCGAGTGCGGTGATTTCTAAAATCGCCGAGGCGGCATTGCCCTGCTCTTGCAACAATTTTCGGTTTTCATTCAACGCCTGCTCGGTGTGATTCACCTTCAAGAGGGCAAAACTGAGGAAAGCGACACTAAGAAGCGCAGCTAGGGTACCTGCGACAGGAATAATGCGACTCAATTGGCTTTCCCGCTGCATTTGAATTCAGACTAGGCGACAAACGAACCGGTTTCCAGATAAATTGTGCACTATCCACTATCCTGGTTCAGTTCATTTCAAGCTTTTATAAGTATGAGAGGGTCAGGTTCTTATCTATATACGCCGTTCGACCCGCTTGAATGAGTTTTCGAGCTGGGTGTAAACTCCCGTCTAAATCAGTGATTACGATAGCCCGAAACCGCTTGAGGCCTTCGATAATTTGATTAAAGTTTGTTAAACTCGGATCAGGCGGCCCCTCTGGACCCCGTTCTAACCCTTCCTGAAGTCTCCAAGTTAGACTCTCGTTGAAAGAGTGAATCAGATTACACCGACCATTTGTGGCCAGCATCGCAAAATCAGCAGTCAAACTGAATTCATCGGCGAGTGCTAATATCGAGTGTGCAGTCTTGGAAAAGGCTTCAGCCAATAGACGCGCCGTAACCAATGGGTTGTCTAGCAGATTAAGTTCGTGGAGTTCGCGAAGAAACATGGCAAAACCAAGTTCAGCATCTGTTTCGAGCCGTAACTCTGACCGAATGAAATTCGGCAATCTTTCTTCAACCCGACCTCGAATAGCAGAGAATAGAGAGGGGTTTCCGTGAATAGAGTATAGCCAGCTGCGAAAACGATGAGGCGGTGCATGTTCGGTCGACGATTGACCCTCATTTACGGCGCATAAGAGTACGCGTGAGCGAACCTGATTTGCGAGCTGGAAGAAATGTCGAGACTCGACCAACTCTGACGGCTTCCTAATAATGAGTGCGCGATCTTGAGCGTAATAACCGAGGCTCCATATGTCGCTTTGGGCAAAATTGGCCTCGTCTACATCCGGGCGATATTTATTTGCTAGCGAGTACAAGAGTCCTGGCAAATTATCCGCATCGCTGGCAAAAACACTTAATACACGCATGAATGACTCTCTTGGATGGCCTGTCCGTCCGAGCTTGCAGCTCGCCGGCGAAACCATATCAACCCGACGAAACGATTGTACGACGTCTCTTTTAGATATCGCAAGTAACAACAAGGAATCGCACAAAGCTATTCCGCATCGTGTTCATGCGGTCCTCCGTGTGCTAGGTTCCTGACCCATATGACAGATTTAGTCATGGGAATTGATCTCGGTACAAGCTACACGTGCGTGTCGATTATCGAAGGCGATACGCCGATTGTCGTCCCAAATGAATGGGGTGAGCGTACCCACGCGTCCGTCGTGTCCTTTATGGACGATGGGCGAGTGCTCGTTGGGAACGACGGCAAAAAACAGATCGTTACAAATCCCGAAAACACCATATACAGCTCGAAGCGTATTTTGGGCCGGTTTTACTTCGCAGAAGAAGTGAGAAAAGCACGCGGAGTGGTCCCATACAATCTCGTCGAAGGGCAAAACAATGCCGTGAATGTACGTGTCGGGGATATGCTCTATTCCCCCCAGGAAATCAGTGCCATCGTCTTGAAAGAAATGCGCTCTATCGTCGAGACGCACACCGGGCAAACCGTCAGAAAAGCTGTGATAACAGTGCCCGCCTATTTTAATGATAATCAACGGCAAGCAACGAAAGACGCAGGGAAAATCGCAGGATTAGAAGTTCTAAGAATTATCAATGAGCCAACAGCCGCCGCCCTAACCTACGGCTTCGGTGAAGGGCTTCAACAACGTGTCGCGCTCTACGATCTCGGTGGAGGGACATTTGATATATCAATTCTCGATATCGGCGACGATGTGTTCGAAGTCATTTCGACTTGTGGAGACACCTATCTCGGAGGTGACGATTTCGACGACCGTATTATGCACTGGCTCGCCGACTCTTTTGAGCAGCAACAAGGCGTAGACCTCCGAACAGACAAATACGCACTTCAAAAGCTCAAAGAAGCCGCTGAAAAGGCCAAAATAGGCCTTTCGGAGCACGAAAAAGTCCAAATACATATTCCAATGGTGCATACGGACGAAGCGGGATACGCGGTCGATTTTTCGACGACCCTTTCTCGGCCCGAGTTCGACCAGATGGTTATGGACTTGGTCCAGAGAACCTTCAAAGTATGTGACGAAGCACTGCAATCGGCTCGCTTAACAGCTTCGGACATCAATGCTGTCATTTTGGTCGGAGGCCCAACTCGACTACCGATTATACGCAGCTCAGTGCGTCACTATTTCCAGAGAGAACCCTTAGTTAATTTTGATCCAGACGAAGTCGTTTCAATGGGCGCTGCCATTCAAGGACATGCGCTCCTAGGATCTCAACAATCTACGTTTCTCTTAGACGTTACACCGCTGAGTCTTCGTCTTGCGACCGTGACCGACGCAAAGTCAGGTGTCACTTATACAGAGGAAATCATTGAGAAAAATACGCCGATTCCCATTGATCGCACGCGCTGCTTTACAACAGCAACCGATTTCCAAGAGAAGGTAAGGATCAAGGTCCTTCAAGGAGAAGCTCAAAACGCTGACGAAAACGAACTTCTTGGTGACTTTGAGTTCTCTGGATTCCGAGTCGCGGAACGCGGCGAAGTGACGATTGAGGTGACATTTGAGATAGATACGGACGGTATTGTGAATGTCTCTGCTCGAGATGTAGAGACGGGCGCTCAAGCGAGCACGCAAGTCACTTTGGGCTCAGGCTTGACGGACAATGATATTCAACAAGCCTACGAAAGGAATGAACAAATCGAGCTAGCCACTCGATAGCAAACAGTACTAAAAGGAAATCGTGCCAGAGGATCCTAATATACATCCACATTGGGCCGCGGAAACAAAATCGTTACGCACGAAAATGGATCGGATGGATTACTTCGAAATCCTGAACTGTACGCATCGCGCATCCACGAAAGAGATCAAGAACAGATATCACGCCCTGCAACGCGAGTATCACCCTGACACATTCTTCGAATCACCGGATACGGACTTAAAGGCCGCCGTTTTCGTCATCGCAAAACGAGTCACCGAAGCATACGTTATCTTGCGAGACTCAAATAAGCGCCAAAAATATATCTCAGACATCACCGGTCCCGAAAGAGACTCGAAGCTGCGATTCACAGACTCGACTGAACAGGAGTTGCGGCGGGAGAAGCGCAAAGAGAAGGAAGAAGAGCTCGGTAAGACCCCTCAGGGCCGTCGACTCATCGAAAAAGCCCTAGAAGCCGCGAAACTCGGCGACCTCAAAGGAGCTAGACGCGACCTGCAAACCGCTTTGCTTTTCGAAAAAGATAACGAACTTATTCAGCGCCATCTTGATGACATAAAAGCGAAACTCAAAAGCAAGGGCTGAGCCTCAAGGTTACACATCTTTATGAGTTCAATCCTTCGTCGCATCGCAGAGCTAGAAACGGAAGGTACTTCGTGCGCGGTCGTCACAGTCGTTCGCGTATCCGGAAGTACACCACGTTCAGCGGGCGCTAAAATGATTGTCTACAAGGATGGCTCGATCGAAGGAACAATTGGTGGCGGTAAAGTCGAACATCGAATCATTTCGGCGGCCAAAGAAACTATCGAAACAATGAGGACAAATTATCTCGAGTTTTCGCTGACCAAAGAACTAGGGATGTGCTGCGGCGGAAAAATGGCCGTTTTTATAGAGCCCATACAAGTTGCACCTAAGCTGGTCATATTTGGGGCTGGACATGTGAGCGCCGCACTCAGTCGCATGGCGACACACGCTGGTTTCACTGTTCATATCGCAGATGAGAGAACAGAATGGCTCACCCCCGAAAGATTTCCTGAAGCTCGACAGCTTCACGACGAAAATGACTCACCCGACATCCCCACCAGTGAGGATTGCTACATCATGATCACGACGCATGATCATGCTCTAGATCAAGCGTTGCTTGAAAAACGTCTTCGCCAACCTTTCCGATGGATTGGAGTTATCGGGAGTCAACGAAAAGCATCCATGACCTATCAACGGCTCAGAAACAAAGGTTTCGAGGAGAGCCTGATTGAAAAAGTACGTATCCCAGTCGGACTGGCCATTTCAGCGGAAACTCCTGAAGAAATCGCGGTATCTATTCTCGGAGAACTGATTGCCGTAAGACGGGCAACCAACGTCAAAAAAATGCATGAGAAAAAGGACGGTAAAACAAGTGCAATCTAAATCTGCGGGCCTAATTCTGGCTGCTGGGCACTCACGACGCCTCGGACAACCCAAAGCACTTATTCATCTTCAGGGACAACAGGTTATCCATCGATTGATCGATGTATACGTCGCAAGTGGACTCGCTCCTATCGTCGTTGTGTGTAACGGTGAAACCCGTATAGCTGTAGAGGACCGAGAAGAGATCGATATCGTTTTAGGAAATCCCAAAGGTGAGATGATCGATTCCGTCATCCTGGGATTAGAGGCCCTGCCCAAAAACATCAGCAACGTTATCGTGCAACCTGTGGATGCGGCTTTCACGAGTGAAGAAATGATTGCAGCGTTGCTTAATGGTCAACCCGGAGTAACTCGAGTCCTTTGTCATCAAGGACAACCAGGTCACCCTGTTCAAGTACCCCGCAGCCTTTTTCACGAAATTCAGAATCGACCAAAAGAAGGTCTCCGAGGAGTATTGGCCGAGCACGATGTAGAACTCGTTGAATGGCCAGAACCAACGATTTTAGCAGATCTCGACACTGAAGCTGACTTACGCCGCTGGCAAATCTCTTCCCCTGCACTGCTCCACTAATTGGTAATCCCCGTACCCTGGTAAATTTCTCCAAAGAATGATTCCATGAGGTAGTTTGTTGCGACGGACGAATATCTTAGTTGGGCATGATGCCCTGGTCATGATGCGGGAACCTCATTTCCAAGATGAGTGGTCCGCCTTAGCCACCAAAGACCCAAGAATCACCATTTACCAAGAGCCCGGATTTTGTCTTGCTTGGTTTGCTGCGACCCCGCCCGATGAACAGGCGGTGTTGCTTACTCAGCGACATGAGGTCAGCGGAGAGCTGATTGGATTACTTGTTCTGAGCTGGAATTCCAATACACGAACTATTCAACATGCCGGAGCACACCAGACAATTTATGACGGATGGATTGCGGAACCAGATTATTCCAATGACTTTATCAGTGATTGTATCGAAATTGTTTTCGAACATTTTCAACTCCGCGACTGGACCTGGCGCTATTTACCTCCAGGCTCTCCCACCGAATGGGCGATTCGCGACCGCCCAGAATGCGCCCCCTGGGCGTCTCATATCAGCCCCTATCCTCTCCCTCGGTGGAACCTTGCAGACGTAAAGTTCTTCAAACGAAAAGCCAACAGTAAGCGACTTCGAAACTACGCAAACCGATATCGTAAAGAAGGGGTACTCGAGCTCAAGACAGTATCAGACCCTGCTGAAATTGAGCTGATGCTTAGTAAGCTGAACGACTGGGTGGACTTCAGACAAGGCGCTGTACATCAAACACTCCCTTTTCGCTCTGACCCGACGAAGCTCGCCTTCTATCGTGAACTTGCATTGAATGACTCGACGACGCGCATGACAGCGCTGATGCTCGACGAACGTCCCCTTGCGATTCAAATAGATAGTGTCGACGACAAAAATAAGTCCATGAGCCTTTGTCTTCACGGCTATGATCCCACCGAAGGACAACGTTCACCTGGTATGATCTTACTTACTCTTCTCGCGCATGAACTCAAGGATTCATCCTTCAAGTTCATCGACCTTACGCCGGGTTCAAAAAGCTGGAAAGATGACTTCGCTAACGAATGGCACGAGGGGCAACGAGTAGAGCTATACAGTCAGTACCGCTCCGTCGCTAAGAATGCCGGCAAAAGACAACTCTTTCGCCTCGCGAAAACATTTCTCAATCAAGCCGGAATTGAGCCCTCCGCCGCTAAGTCTCAGGCACAGCGACTTCGTAATGGTCTCATCCACGGACGAGAAACGATAAAAGAACTCGTCACTGGTGCCGCTGGTCCCCGAATATTCGAACTCGACATTAGCTCCAGTGTCAGCACGATTGGTCCAGCACCGCGCGTAAAGCAAGTAGATGTTATATCAGCGCTCCTTGAACTTTCTGATAAAATGCTTACCGATGAACACAGCTTGCTTCTCTTCGATGCACTTAAACGTTTTGAACGAGAAGCGACGTGTTTTGCGCACGCGGATGAGATTTCCGATGCTCCTCTGACTCATTTGAGCTGGCTACACGTACCTCCGCTGAGAAGTGTTGCTCCGCCACCGCACATTGATAACGGTGTTTCGCCTTTGATTTCAAATCTCTGCGACTGGATAGATATCGATATTGAAGCGGATGCTATACTTGTCGTCAGCTACGAGCAAAATCTCGATTGTGATCCAGTTACGGTGATAACACCGGCGCTGAACGCTGTCCGAGCCATGGGCAGAGACAAGCTCTTCATCGCAACCTCAGCGAGGCATCAAGCAACGGTACGATGGCTTTCGGCTCGAGCTACTGTCATACCTATCGAAGGACCTATCGTTTCTCAGGATGAAAAACTGCTTTCGCAATAATCTCGCTCCCTTTTTGCTCAAACGATACTTGAATTCGTACCGGTAACGGCGAATTTTCCGCCATCAGCCCGGCCTTCACCAGCTGGGCCGCCAAAGCTGCCCTGGCGCGATTTGCAGCCGTAGAACGAGACAGGCTGATATTATCAGAAACGGGAGCCCTGCCCGTCGCCTGATACTTCGACAAGATCTTCGGTGTCTTACGTAGAGCCGCACCCTTGTCACCAGAACTTGCAGCGGGAGCCGAAGTGTTTACTTCTTGTTTTTTGGGCTTCTGCTGACTGGAAACCGACTTCTTCGCTTCGTCACAGCCAAACAAGGCGCACACCAGAACCAAAAAACATGATAACCAGATTATTGTGAGACGGTTACTCTTACTCGGCATATTAAGCATGTCCGCATGTTCCAACCAATTTGTGGGCCCAAAATTTGAGCGCTTTGAGTTTAACAAGACTCCTTCTCCTTCAGACTACCCAGATGCACCTGGAATCGTCATTCTTGATCGTGGAGTTCTTCATTTCACATATGAGCCCGAAAAAAAAGTACCGATCGCTCGCCTGAGACGATATCGACGCATAAAGATACTTCAAAGCTCGACTTCGCTGGGCACAATAACTCTTCCCTACGACCCTGGCACTATAATTTCCGATGTCATCGCGCACTCCATTCATCCGGATGGAACTCAATATCAACTATCTGGCGAGATTCAAGATGTTCAACATCCCTCCGGCGTGAAAGCTAAGCAGTTTGCTATTCCTGGAGCGGTGAAGGGAGCCGTTATTGAATTTGCATACGATCATTACTTCGATGACCTACGGTTCTTACCTCCCTGGTTCTTTCAATCTAATCTTCCAACGAAACGGTCCGAGTTCGCCGTTATGCTTCCTGTGGGATATGATATTAACTATCGATTTTATGAATTCGGAGAAGTAAAGAACCAAAATCCTGAACGATTCGAGATTGACCAATACACCCGACTTTTTTGGTACGCAAACAATCAAAAACCGTTTTATCAGGAGCAAAGAAGTGCCACTCGTCAACTTCTATCCTCTCAAGTTCGCCTCAATTTTATTGAAGCCAATCTAGGAGAACAAAAATTTGTCGGGTTCCGCGACTGGGATGAAGTTCAGCGTTGGTTTAAGAAAATTTCGGGAGACTGGACACGACTCGACCCAGAACAAATTAATGAAGCGAACAAGATTGTCGAAAACTCGTCTGATATAGAAAAGGCACTCAAATTATTTACGATTATTGCTCGCGACCTCAAGCGCGTACCCGGACCACCCCTACCTCTGTACCTCACCTGGATTCCGTCAGCCAACACAACCATAAACGATAAAATGGGGAACGAGACAAGTCGAGGATTAGCATTGGCCGCGTTACTCAAGGCGGTTGGCTTGGACGTCAATCTTGGGCTTGTCGCCTACAACGATCGTTCACAACTTTACCCGGATTTTCCTGATGCCCAAGCGCTCGACGGTGTTGTGGCAGTCCTTAATATTGGTGGTGTCCGATACTTTTTGGACCCGACGCAGCTTACTGCAGATGCTGATGTTCCATCAAAGCGACTCCAGGGATCTCGGATCGTATTACTAAAAGAGAATCACAGCGAAATAATTAAGATACCCCGTTCTTCTCCCGACAGCAGCGAAACCCGTGTGAAATACAGGCTAAAAATAGATCGACAAGGGCAATTAAAAGGGTCCCTGGAGGCAACACTGTTTGGCAACGAAGCTGGACTACTGCGCAGGGCATTATTTGATGTTTCACCTGACGAATATACGCCCACGATCAATGCGTTTATTAATACGAGAGGCGGTCAAATCCCTATGGAAAATTGTCTGGTCACGGACCTACGAGACCTTCGGCGTCCACTCAGATTATCAGGAGAGATTCGCACGGATATCACTTGGCCCAGTGCTCGCGAGACGAGTTTCTTTTTTGAGGTAGGTAAACTTCTCGGCACTGAAAAAGGCGTGATGAAGGAAGTAAGACGACACGCATTTCGCTTCGGCGTACCGAGACGTGCCGATGTTCGCATGACCCTATCTTTGCCTACAGATCATTCACTCACGATTGATAGCAACGAATTGCGTGAGCGCTGGGCTCACGGGAACACAGAACTTACAATCAGAAAAGAAACAAAATCTCGACTCGGACTACGTCGAATAGAGACCATCTCTTCACCTGAAGTATCGGTGAAGGACTATCGAAGACTTCTTCGATATTTGAAAGCACAAGAAAACATGAAGCAAGCCGGGATTAGTGTGGAACGACCTGCACTTCGCGGGGTCAACTATTAACGATGAAAACAGGTGCGCAACGATTTCGTCTGACAGGTGTTGTGCTGACAATACTTGCTGTCCTCTATGCCTTCTCGGATGTACTAGGTTCAGATCGAATCCTTTCGTTTCGCGACCATATGGACGTTTTTCGACCCACCTTTGAATTCGTCGTCAATCAAATACGAGAGGGACAGTTCCCGCTTGGACCCATGCACAGTCAAGCAGGGACTCCACTCGAAGCTCAGCTAAACGGAACCTATACTCCACTCACTCTCATTTTGTTTTTACTTCCTGATTCGATTGCGTACGACTGGTTTGTGGTCGCTCACTACATTCTTCTGGGTCTGGGAACCTATGGCTTCGCGCGACATTTCTTATTAGATCATCCAGCTGCCGCGGGTGTTTCTATTTTTTGTTGCCTTGCTGGGCCCGTCCTTTCCACCGAGAATCTTCTTTCAGCGGCCCATGGACTAGCATTTACACCATGGGTCTATTGGGCACTTGATCGCCTTCTTCTTCAAAGGACAGTCGAACGCGTTATAATTTTTGCGATTGCGCTGAGCTTCCAAGTTCAGGGTGCTATCCCAATTGTCCTTCTGATGAACGTCTTGGTTGGTCTTGCACTGCTTTATCATCGAAGGGAAATCGCAGTACACAAGTCGGTCATCGGCATACTTCTAGGGTGTGTGTTAGCTTTTGCTCTCGCGGCCATCGAGATCGGGGGAGTGCTCGAATACCTACCGTTGTCGCGGCGAGGACAAGGTTTTAGCTACGAAGAAGCCTCACGGTGGAGTATTCAGGCTGCTCAACTTCTTGAGTTCTTCGTGCCCAGTCTCTGGTGGGCACCAGAAAAAACCTATCTTATTCAAACTCAATTGATCGGCTCGGAAATGCCTCCGTATTTTATTTCACTCTACTTAGGGACGGCGATTCCTTTGGCTCTTGGTGCGTGTACATTCCGTCATAGGTTTCGCCTCGGCTGTGTTGCAGCACTTGTGCTTATTGTTGTTATATCTATGGGCGCCACTACGCCTCTGCACCAATTTTTTTATAAATTACCTTTTCTAAAGAGTAGTCGCTTTCCCGTAAAATATACGCTTCTCCTGATTCCACTCGCAGGATTCCTTCTATGCGCAGGTCTCAATAAAAGTGTCCGTTATCGTAAAGCCCAGCTTCTGTGGTCGTTTGTTTATCTCATCGGCGCAGTCATTATGATTTCAGTCACTGGCACTGACGAATTTCGAAACCTACTTCAGGAGAGCTTTAGTCCCAACTCGATTGAAGCTCTTCCTATCGGAATTACCGTACAGTCCTATGGTGACCTTTTCGTAGAAATCATCAATTCGCGAGTGATGCACGTATTTCTCTTCGCGCTGTTACTCACCCTCGTTTTGCTCTACGCAGTCACCTTGAAATCCGATGAACCCCATTGGATAAGCTGGGCATTATGCTTGATAATCGCACTCGACCTTGCTTGCGCCGCGAATCTCGTCGTACACGGCGCACCGGTTTCTCCGTCATCACCATCTCAAGATATTATGTCCAATATTTCAGGCAAAGATCACCTCGTATTTATTGCTACCCCTCGTGGTCGCCGGGCTGCGTTTGCACAATCAAAAAATCGTACGGACTTTGAATCAGCGATTCTTTCGGCGAATCAGAGAGGGCACAATTCACATAAGAAAATTCGATATCTCCGTGATATTGATCGAAACGGACTGAGTCCTCTTGCTTCGCGTCTTGCGATGGAAACGCTCAAGCAATCGAACTTCAACGAGGCAATGAACGTGATGAAACGTTCAGGCACAAGATGGATGGGGACCTATAGCCGAGGCTTATTCCCAAACGCTCTGACGCAAGTCATTTCTAACGAACGACCACAATATTTCTATAAGATCGATGATGTGCGTAAGTACGCCAAATTTCACCCACAGTGGAAGTACGTTGACTTTGAGGGCATGTCTCCGGCTCAACAGGTCAGTACGATAAAATCAATGCCTGCGGATATTGCATTCGTCAGTACCAAAGTTCCTGACATACGTTCGACCTGCACAGGTACCGTCTCTAGCGCAACCATATCGGTGGATCGAGATTCAATCAAACACACAGTGACAGTCACAAGTGAAAGCGAGTGTTCCGGTATCATCAGTATCCTTGAAACAAATATGCCGAATTGGAAGGCCTATGTGAATGACAAACCAGCTCAAGTTGTCACCGTCGATTTTGGACAGGTTGGTGTTCCAGTTTCATCAGGAAACCATGTTGTACATTTTCGATATGAGCCTTCAAGCTACAAATGGATATGGCTAAGCCTCGCAAGTTGGTTTTTTTCGATCATGTCTTTAGTAACTCTCCGTCTTCGTTCACATAAACGCACGTAATCATTAGCTCAACCAGAATAGCTTCAACATACAGGTTCAAGATGCTAGATTGCTTCTGCTCATGCCTCGAATCAACTCATCTCCTTCGAACGTGGACCCAAGCACGACATCAACAGACGCTACCGTTCGCAATGCTGTCAATTCAGATGAGACTCAAAATATTGATGCGTATCACGCAAACGCCAGTCGACCATTTGATGTGTATTTTACTCCGAATGACGACGCGTACAAGTTCGAGATGCAATGTATTGATGATGTGATCGCGGCTCGGAAAGCAGACTCGACTCAGTACACTCAGGCAGACAACCCATACAAAATCCAGTACATGGTTTACAATCTTAGAAACGAAAAAATTGTGAATAAGCTTTTTGAGGCCATTAAAGCGGGTATCGACGTGCAGGTTCTGATCGAATCCGAACAGATTTCTGACGACCGTCCGTGGAATAAAGTCGACGACTGGTTTGAGGCAGAAGGACTAAAGGTCTTACGCTCCGACAAAGACGTCGACCTCGCGGAACGAAAAGGAGCCCACCTCATCGGCATAGACAGACGCTCTCTTATGCACATGAAATCCCGTATCTTTCTCTATAAAGATCCCGATACGGGCGAGAAAAGATCGAAGGTGCTCTCAGGCTCTCTCAACCCCGGTGGTTATCCCGTCAAAAACGAAGAAAATGTAAATGTTATGACAAGCGGTCGAATCGCCAGGACCTACGAAAAACGTTTTTACGAAATCTTGGAACATAAGCCTGCGACAAACAATTGGCACGACGACCGTCCTATCAATGTCATGTTTACGCCCTACCATCAGGGTGGCCCCACTACGCCGACGAAAAAGCTTTTCGAATGGATAGACCAAGAAAAAGAGATGATTCTTGTATCGGTTTTTGCCCTTCGCAACCTCACCACAAAAGGCGACAGAGAGAACCTAGTTAAGAAACTAAAGAAAGCGCAGGACCGGGGTGTCAAAGTGATGGTGATTACCGATCGTCGCAAATCTGATGGCGTAGACGTTAATGGCAACCAGATTTTGATGTACGGCGAGCCCGCGCATAACGATTATACTGATGAGAACTTAGAACGAGCCGGCATACCCGTGTTCGAACTCGTAAATACCAAGACGGAGCATTCATCTGTTCATGGGAAATCGATGGTAGCCGGACTGAAGAACATGAAAGTCCTAACTGGCGCAGGAAATTGGACTGTCGCTGCGATGGGCTCGCGAAAAAAGAACCCACGCAACGAAGAGAGCTTTATTTTCGTAGACTCTGGAAAACTGGATAACAACTATACAGGCCGGGCTTATCTTTCAAACTTCCTTGGTTTGCTTCGAAAGTACGATGAGCAGTTTCCCGAAAAAGCGGAGACAATCATCAAAGAACTTCAAGCTCTTCCTAACTGGCCAAAAGTCCCCTTTGACATGAGCGCGTTCGCGAAAGGACACGCCGGAGAGGAGGTGTATTTTGTGTCTGATCATCCCGCGATTAAATCGCAAATTCCTCACGGTGAACCAGGCATTCGAATCAATACTGACCCGAACGCTGGCTCTCCGCCCTTTTCACCACAGGCGCCGATAAAAGTACCCATGGGCACGAAACTCAGTTACCGCATTGCCAAACGAGACCCAGACACGGGAGAAATCGACTTCGGTCACGGGCCGCAAATTGCCGTCGTCGAAGAGAGTACACCTCGATAATCTTAGTTTTCTGTTCGTTGGGTTTTCCAGCGCCGATGTGTCCAAAACCATTGAGCTGGATTTTCACGAATGCGCTCTTCCAAAAAGTGGGTGTAGATTTGCGTCATATGAACAATTGATTCTTCCGGCTCATCTTTATGCTCCAGCGGAATTTCAGGATAAAAAGTAAGGACATGGCTGCCCAATTTTTCTCTGCGAATAGATACACCAATCACGGGAGCTTCTGTCCTAAGCGCCATCATAGCCAAGCCACTCATCGTACAAGCCTCACGGCCGAAAAAGTCGACGAATACGCCGATTTTTCGAGTGCTGTTTTGGTCCTGAACAAAAACGACGATCTCTTTTTTCTTTAATGCCTGTAAAACAGACTTCACGGCTCCTTTCGCTGGAAGTAGCTTTAAATTCGTTCCGGTACGGACACCCGTCACAAACCGGTCAACGCCTTCAGGAAACGACTTCACAATGATGTGAATATTGTCTTGAATCCGCTGCCCCATTGCCCCTGCGGTCAATTCAAAAGACCCTAGGTGACCTGTCACAACCAAAAGACCTTTTTCTTTCGCTTTCGCTGCCTCAAAATGTTCCCAGCCTTCCACTCTAAGCATGCCTTCGAAGTTTCGCTTGGCGTAGTGAGGAATCTTGAGGAATTCAAAAATGGATAGACATAGGTGAAGTTGAGCCTCTTTGGTCAACTTCGCGCGGTTCTTGTCGTCCATATTAGGAAAAGCGGTTCGTAGATTGTCTTGTATGACCTTTTTACGATAGCCAAATAGACTAAATAGAGTCCACCGTAAGCACTGTGCACCCAACGACATCAAGAAATTCGGCATAAGCCCGACGATGAAGCTCAGAAAGTACAATAGTGAAGTCATGGATTGACTCCCACCAGACGCTCGATCGCCTGATCGAAAGCATCCGTGTCGCCTACAATCTGCATCGACATTCGAACCGCATAAACGGGTAAGCGCCAGGACTGAATTCGAGGTAATCGGACAGCGTCTTTTTCCGTGGTGAGAATACACTCGGCTCCGGCCTGTTCAGCTTGCTCAAGCTGCCGAGTGAACTCACCATGAGATACGTTATAGTGGTCACGGAATGCCTTATGACCGATGACTCGTACACCCACCTGCTCTGCCGTTTGTCGAAACCGCTCCGGACGCGCAATGCCAGAGATTAACCAGGCCGGTCGATGCAGTATCTCCTCAAGGGGGAGAGGTTCTCCTGTCCAGCAATCGACACATGACTCTGCCGTCATAGAAACCTCGAAGTGTGGTGCCCAAGAAAGGACATCTTGCCGGAGGGCATCAGGCTCGCTTGCTCCGTGATTGAAGGCAATCAAGTGCGCTCGCTCAATGGCTTCTTCAGATTCCCTTAGAGGACCAGCCGGAAGAAGCTGTCCATTTCCCAAAGGCGACTTCGCATCCATCACAAGTACATTTAGATCACGCTGAAGTTTCCAGTGTTGAAAGCCATCATCGAGTACAAAGATATCAGGTTCCAGCGACTCTATCGCTAACTTTGCCGCTGCGACTCGGTTTGGAAAAACCACCACCATCGCTTTCGTTCGCTGCGCAATCAACAAAGGCTCATCTCCGCTGCGTTCTACACCCACCAAAATCTCATTACCGTCACAAACGATGCGCGGCCTATCTTTGGGTGGATCTTTGGCACCATATCCACGCGACAGAACGCAAACCTTGAGCCCCATCGCTTGTAAACGCTCCACAAAAAGGATGGTGAGCGGAGTTTTACCAGCCCCACCTAAGGTGAGATTACCAATACTCACAACCGGTTTGGAGACACGATGAGTCGAGATCCAGCCCAAGTCATAGGCTAAACCTCTGATGTGAATGGCTGATCCATAAACCCTAGACAGCACATATTTAAGGGCGCCAATCATTTAACCTCCACGGAGACAAAATCGCATTGGGCGGCCTGAGCAAACATTTCCAACGACAAATTCTTCCTATCATCGTGGTCGCGAGTAAGACTGGGGCCCTTTGCCTCGCTGAAATTGCTACACGGCGAACAATCAAGGTTCGGCCTCACATTCTCTCGCCTTTCGCCCTTGAAACTCCGGCGGATTCGAGCCGTTGGTCCGAAGACAGTGGCCACCGGAATGTTGTAGTCACCCGCAATATGTATGGGACCAGCATAGAAACCAATGAACAAATCCGTCGACGTAATCCATGTCATTATCTTTTCGACACTCAATTGCGGCACACCAGCCTTACTCATTGCCGTATCGACATGCCACCACCACATATCAAACAGTAATTCTAGCGACTTACAGCCTACAGATAACGTAAACTTCACGGATAAAAACAGGTTTTCAAAAGAAGGCGCTGCTTGGGCAAACTTCTCTGCTAACCACTGTTTTATCGCTTGGGTCGTTCCCGCAGATCGCCCAATATTCAGAACCAACTCTTCAACTCGGGACAGCGGTGAGCAAAGTTGCGGTCGCATGATTTCTCTTACTTGGTACTCAAGCGCAGCAAGACTTCGTAAAAAGATATCGACAGCGTGGGTTCCCTTCAGCGGTTCTTCCAAGCCCAACAAAAGGTAAAGACCACCCCAAAAATCTCGCTTCTTGAGGCGGAGTTGACGCTGACTCTTAATCTCCGCTGCATGCATCCGTGTTCGCAGTTTCTTCTGTAAATCAATTATGAGCGCGAGGTGCTCTTGCCCCAACTTTGTTGTAACTCTGCCAATACCCGAACAACCTGCCTCGCTCCCATTTCGTCCGCACGTAATAAACTGGTCGAAGCTATCAGCATATGCAGGCACAGCACCGGATTGAACTTCAGTCACCAGATCAACGGACACAGTCAGATACCACTGCTTCAGTGCCCGGGCGACGAGCTCCACCAAAACGACGTGCTCGAGCACCGTCCGTCGTATGAGAAGAATCCTTTTCAAGGCCTCAATTTCGATAGCGGATCCCAACAACAATCGCCAGGGTGGTTTCCTACAGACAACCAAAATGACGAAGTTTGAGTCCTATTCTTAGGCAAATCGCAGGTGTTTTCAGTAATTTGGCCTAACTCGCGGCAAGTATTGATTGGCTTACGCCCTAGCCTATGGCTATTTGAACTCGATGCATCCTTCGGCGAATCCACAAGGACTTCATGCCGCTTTGTCGTCCATGCGCGACCGAAAAGTCGTCGTCATTGGAGATCCGGTCTTAGACGTCTACATTTACGGGACCACCCTAAGAATTAGCCGGGAGGCTCCCATTCCAATCGTCCGCAGAGACGACACCGAAAATCGACTAGGCGGCGCAGCCAATGCGGCCGCGAACCTGGCTGCCCTTGGTGCAAATACCAGTCTAGTTGGTTTTCTCGGGAGCGACCGCAGCGCCGATGAGCTCATTGAAACGGCTGCCGCGATGAACATCAACACGGACGGCCTCATCAAGCTCGAAGGTCGGCACACCGTCACCAAAACCCGCGTTTTGGCCGGCGGTCTTCATACGACTAAGCAACAGCTCCTAAGACTCGACCAAGAAAACGAGACACCGCCTAACGCAGAGAGCGTAGATAAACTGGTCGAAGCGGCGAAGGAACAAATGCGCGGTGCGGATACCGTCATCATTTCCGACTACGGTGCGTTTACGGATGCCTGTGTCGTCGTCGCCCAAGAGACCCGGAAGCTCGGTAAGCGCGTCATTGTCGACAGCCGCTACGCCCTCGCCCGCTTCTCTGGCATGAGTGCCGTGACGCCCAACGAGCCCGAAGCGGAAGCCGCATTGGGCCTCAACTTGAGCGCAGCCTCTGAAGCCGTCGCCGCCGCGGAAAAGATTCTCGCCGACCAAGGGCTCGATGCAGTGCTTTTGACCCGTGGGCGTGAAGGCATGGCGATTGCTCAAACCGGTCAGCCGACCGTATTACTCGATGCGCACGGTGCCAAAGACGCCGTCGACGTAACCGGAGCCGGAGACACGGTGATTGCCACTTTCACTTTGGCGCAGGCCAGCGGCGTCGGTGTCATTGAGTCTGCTATCTTAGCGAACTGCGCTGCCGCCTTGGTAGTTCAAGAAGTCGGTGCCGCCACAGTCAGTCTCAAAGACATCGAACTCGCCCTCGCCGACTTCGAACCAGAGAGTCTAAAAACACCATGAGTCCTCGAAACGCTACCAGTAAACTTTCGGCTCTTGCTGGGTTGCAAGAGAAGCTCACCGAAACTCGCGAAGGCAAAACCGTGGTTATGGCCAACGGCGTTTTCGACCTGCTCCACGTAGGACATCTCAGATACCTCGAAGCCGCTCGTGCTTTGGGCGATGTCTTGGTTGTCGCGGTCAACAGCGATGCTTCGACTCGGGCCTACAAAGGTCCTGACCGCCCGATTGTGACCGAAAGTGAGCGCGCTGAACTCATCTGCGGACTCGAATGCGTAGACCATGTTCTCATCTTTGATGAACCCAATGTGGAAAACGTGCTTCGTACGCTCAAGCCCAACATCCACGCCAAAGGCACAGACTACACCGCCGAAACGATTCCCGAACGCGCGGTCGTCGCCGAATACGGCGGCAAAGTCGCAGTCTGCGGCGACCCAAAAGATCACAGCTCGACGGAATTGATTGAAAAAACCAAAGGTTGAAGTGGCTTCAACATCAAGAAACTAACCATCTTCTAGGAATCCTCCGCGCCAAGATTGAATACGGTGCGAAGCTGTACTATTTTCGCATAACTACGATCAGGAGGGGATCAAAATGGCGAAGAAACAATGTGTACAATGTGAGAAACCTAAGGGCTTAGTATCAGTCAATTACGCAGGAAAAACGGTCTATGAGTTAGGCGGGAGCATGGTTACCGGGCACGAGAACTATGATTTTACTCTACCAGGCTCAAAAAATGACGATTATTTATGTTCTGACTGCGCAAGCCAAGTAGACCTGACTTGTAAATCTCACGGTCTGTTTAAGTCTGCGATGTCTGCTGGGGTTATGAAGCCATGCACTGAATGTGTAGAGGCAAAGTCAGAGCAGAAAGCCGAAGAGAAAGCTGCAAAAGTTGCCGCAGCGGAGGCCGAAAAAGAAGCAGCCCAAGCGAAAGAGGCAGAAATCCAAGAACGACTGGAAGGAATCCCAGTCACCACCGGAGACGTTCGCTGGGACTATGAAATTGACCGTGTGATATTCAACATTGGTGCGAGTAGCGGAATGTTGGGTAACTTTGTCCGCGCTTCTCCGGACGCGGCATTTCGCCAAGCCGAACTTTCACTCAAGTACCAAGCTGCTGAACTCAATTGCGATGCAGTTGTACATGCTCAATTCGAGCATCGAGTTTTTGTCGAAAAAGGTATCGCGGGCCACAATCAAGGAATCGAAGTATTCGCATATGGCACTGCGGTACGACGTAAATAGCACATAGATATTCTTTCTTCTTGCGAAGAATAAAAAATCTTACAGCCATAAACACCACTAGTGCTCGTGTAACGCCGAATTCAATACAAGAGGCAAGCCCCTTCCGTGCCTTATGTTTTTTGGCGACCATTTCTCTTTCCTGCTCGCCTATGACATACTGTTCGTATGCCTAAACTACAGCTTGTAGCTATTCTCTGCCTTTTTCTCATTGCGTGTAGCGAAGATGTGAAAGAAGTTCCCGAACCCAGCGCCGATGCAACCGCTGAAGTTTCGCGAGATGCCTCATTGACGTCGGAAGATGTCGGAATAAGTCAACCTGATGCCAGCGAAGTCGATAGCGGAATGATGTCGGTGGATTCGGGTTCGACTGTTGAAGACGCTGGCGAGGTTGTGGATAGCGGCTCAGAAACGAAGGACTCCGGGAGCGAAACAAAAGACGCTGATATCAAAGATGCATCTATGCTGCCTGACCGCGGAATGATGGCCGGCAAAGATGCCGGACAATCACGGGACTCAAGCGTGACTGCGCCGGACACCGGCGTTCGACCTCGCGATTCTGGGGTTGTCAAAGACGCAGGAGCGAGTGGGTGCAACTGTCAACCCAATGAGTATTGTGAATATAACACTCGCTTTTCTTGTAGCGGCTCTGGAACGTGCATGCCGAGACCAAACGCGTGTATTCAAATTTTTGACCCGGTTTGCGGCTGCGATAAAAACACTTATCCGAACGAATGCGAAGCACATGCAGCGGGCCACGATATTGTGCATGAAGGCCCCTGTGATTGTCGTGCACTGGGCTGCCAAAATCAGAACGCTTGCCAAGCCTGTCGTACGACCAGTGGAATAGCATATATATGCCTACCACCCGGCGCAGTCTGCTAAATTTCGTCTCGGCTGCGACCAGTTCCTTCGGCGCAGGCTCCAAAGGGTCGAAGGCAATTGAATCTTCATTCCAAAGAACAACTTCAATACCGAAATCTGCTGGGTCAAACACATCACAATCACGCAAGCCACCTTAGGGGTCGGCGATGGAAATCCGACATTGATTATTTTGAGTCGCCTGGCAACAGCATTTACAGTTTCAATCGAAGAGTCTCTTAACCGACCGAGAGAAGCCGCGAATTATTCCCTGAAGGAGCCATGTCAATGACTCAGACGCGAAAGCGGTAAGGTTAAATGTGGTCCATCCTTTACGCCGATTTTCGAGCAGCGTTAGTTAGGAAATGCAACAAACTAGGTCTCTGCCTCAACATCGCCAGATGCCCCGCCTGGCAGTAGGTCCGGCGCGTAGGTCGAATACAATAGATAAATGGCAATGCAGCCGCCAAAGGTCAGGCCAGGAACAATACCATACGTCCAGGTCGCTATACCGCCGGTCATGACCATCAGAACAATAGACTCTTTCTTGAAACCGAGTTTCGCGAAAGTCACTCGATCAAAAAGAATAAGACCAATCATCGAAGCGACACCAATCAAAGCAAAGTGGTCCCAAACGAAGCTTGGGTCGTAGTGATTGAACAACAATTCCCGAATGGCCTCGACGTCCTTACCTGTCTTTTCGGTCAAGGCTGGCAGTACATCGGTTTTTTTCATCGCGTTGACCGTTTCGGCGCTCATTTGGAATTTCTCGATCAGGTATTTTCGCGCAAGAACAATCTTGTCACCGCCCTCGTCATACATCTTTCCGGCGATGACTGAACCCAAGGCCCAACCAATACCAGACGTCGCATTGATGTACCCCAAGTAAAGTGCCTTTTTACCTTTCGGCGCAAGACCAGAAAAATAACGCATCTTGGTGGGACTCGACATCAATTCGCCCATCGAAAAAGCGGCGATCGCAAACAGGATGTACCATCCGTTCATCGTGAACCCGAGAGACCAAATCGCAAGGGAGGCGACAGCCATACCCATGATCATGGCGACCATAGAGCGTACCTTCCCCATGTAGTAACCAATGATGAATGCGAAGATCATACACATCCCGGCATTGATATTGATCATGTATTCTTGCGGATAATGGCCACCCCACTCTGCCGGCACGGGGTCCGCAAAAAACTTAGCAACTTCTCGACCATCTACCCAGTCACTGATGTAATTGGGCAACAGATCAAACAGCTGATAGAACATCGCCCAGAAACCGGAAAAAATAACCAAGAAGCCCATGAGACGCGGCTCAAAAATCCCGAGCGTACTATCCCAAAGGACCTTAATGAACTGCTGAGGCCCTGTGAGCGGAGGTAAATGGTCATCCGGCAATTCTTGAAACATAAAGCCACCGAGTAAATTGAGTGCAAAAATACCCGAGGCAACGTTGAAAGCCAGACTCCATTCGAGCGCGCCGGTCGCGGCCGCCGCGATAGGTAAAAGAGACGCTGCCGAAATAACATACGTCGCTTTCGACCAACCTTCCCCATGACCTATTTCACTCGCATAAGCACTCAGTCTCTTAAATGAAGTTAGAAACAGACTAATGCCAAACGGCAGAAGAATAATCGCCAACAGCCCCAGCGCGCTCGCCATCACCCAATCGGTCATTCCGATTTTATCGCCTGTAATCCGGCTAATCACGCCTCCAATCGACGCAAGAACACCCGACAATAATAAGGTACCCATGCTGAGAAGTTTTCGGAATTTATCTTTTTCGGCATCTTCGTCGAGTCCAAGCTCAGGATCTTTGAAGGTGAAGAACAGCAAATAGTTCAGCGAGACAATGACCGCACAGGCTAAGAAAACGTAGCGCCACTGCATAAATCGGAGGTAGCCAGCCAAAATTGGTCCAAGGAAACCGCCGACGTTGACGAGCTGATAGAAAACCGACCAACCGGTCGAAGAATTCTTTTCATTCAGCTGAAGCGCGTAAATGCCTTGGATTCCCGGCTTAAAGATTGCCGTACCGAGGGCGAGCAAGTAAGCACCGATACAGAAAAGACAAAACACCGCTTCGTGCCCGGCCGCGCCAGCACTATCACCGCCCGTGAGCCAACTCGCAATCTCTACCGCATAGGCCATCACAACATAACCGAAAATCTTAATGGCAATGGCGATCCCTATCGTCAGCTTATAACCATAGCGGTCTGCATACCCACCACTCACGATAGGAATACCGGACTGAATGACTGCCCACCACGCATAACAAAGTCCCTTTTGTACATGCGTGAACTCAGGACCACCTTCCTCAATCGCCAGAACCATGTAAACCGGCAGAACCGTTCGCAGACCGTAATAGGCCAAGCGTTCGAGCATCTCCATGATGTTGCAGATCCAAAAGACAAAGTTGAAGGATTTGAGCTGGGCCATCAGGCCCAACGATTCCTCGGTCTCAGGGGCGGAGTCGTTCATAGCTTCGAACTATCGAGGACGTGGTGAAAAAGCCATGAAATTACTCGTTAACCACCAAAAAACGAGGCGGAACGTGGCTTTTTAGCCCAATTGAGAACGGTTGTTGGTTTAGATCGTCACAGTGAATGCTTCGAGCGCACTCCACTTCAAGAGTAATTTTATGAAAATTTCACCCATTTATCCCCTATTACTTATTCCAGCAATTTTGACTTCGCATGCATCTTTCGCGACCGCCGACAGCAGTCCTGGACGGTTCTACAGCACAATCACTGAAACGGGCTATCTTGCCTGGATCAACAACATGCCTGACCTCGACCAAAAAAGAGAGGGCCTGCTTTTGGACGGCACAAACTATTGCGGCCCGGCGGCAGCGTCCAACATCCTGACTTTTATCGCGAATAGCGGCTACCCCGAAGTTGAACCCGGGTTGGTTGATAACGCGTGGGAGCCCACGCCAGAAGTAGCACCGGGAGTACTCCGCAAGCGATTTCAAAATAGGATGGCTTATTCAAAACAAACGGACTTTATCGACGACGTTCGTCGCGAAGTGACAAACTTCGACCCCAGCAGAGGTTCAAAAGTGTATGCGTTGCGAAATGCTCTCGAAAGCTTCTTACCCGATTCCTTCGAGGTGTCTTACCTGGGGGACGGAAGATGCGGAGATGTGAGTACCGAACGTCTCGAACCCGATCACATCTTTTGGAATTTGGCTTTGGGACGTCCTTCGATCATTCACTTTTCACGGTATAATATCGACGCTAGCGGTCTGTACCAACGAGTAGGAGGTCACTACGTCACGCCGGTTTTTATTAGCGCAAACTACGCCAGCGGCAGGATTACTTTGGGTTACCGAGACTCTTCTTCGGGCGATTCGGATATCTATAGCCAAAGCGAATATAAGACCGAATATCGTTATCTAAAGCGTGAACTCGTTCCTCAAGTCTGGGTGGATTCAGACACGGGCGAAGAACGTTTTTGCCGAAAGTATTACTGGACCATGCACCGCACCGCCGATTTGAATGACCCAAGACCGCAAGTTATGGAATGGATGCTCTATGTGACTCCGGATGAGCCACTTCCTGGTGCTCGTGAGCTCAATATCCCCCTTCCCTAATCCGTAGACCAAGCACCAGAGGTTGGGGTCGGGAGTTGACTCGGCCTCATTTCACAATCTACATCCAATACATCATATCCTTTATCAAAAACTATGTCCTTGTATTCATCGGGGTCGGCCTTTCAGCCTGTGGCCCGGATTTAGCCGAAGAATGCAATACCTTGGCCCCAATTGCTGCCAGCATTGAAGTAGGTACCGGGGCCACGGACTTCACTCCGATTGGTACCCAGACCCGCTTTGAACTTGGTCCGCAAGGCGGCTGGCATGTGTACGCCAGCATCCGAACACAAGGCCTTTACCCTGGGGTTTTGGGAGAGTTCGATGAAACTGCTCCGAAAATCACCTATCGACTGAACAATGACGCAGGGGAGATAGTTGGCGGATTTGAAGGACTACCCAAGCCCATGCGCGACCTCGGAAATAACACCGCCGCCATGGTCGGTGAGTTTGCAATCTTAGCCATCGATGATGCTAGCCTCGCCGAAGGCCTATCCGTGACGGTCATTGCGAAGGTCGAAGACGCATGTGGAAAACTAGTAGAAACCAGTACAAAAACCGTATTATCGGAAAGCGCACTGTGATAGTCTATGACTGCGCCGATGGAAGCCTACGAGCTGTATAGGAAACGAAACATGACGATTAACAACCTCTTGAAACGTTATTCCCCCATCTTTGCGACGAGCCTGATGATATCCTCCGGCTGTGGCAATGCCCCTGACATTCCTGAAACAGAACTCCGTATCCAACACGAAAAAGCAGCCTTCTTGTCGGTGGCGGGTGGTGCTCCGAATGACGTTTGGGTGGTAGGTGCGCAAAGTAGTGCTCTCGAATCGCCCGTTGTGCTGCATTGGGATGGCGGGCAATGGGACGAGATCGAAACCGGTCAACTCCATGCGATGTGGTGGGTTCATACCTTCAAAGATGGACCCGTTTTTGTTGGTGGCGGCGGTGCGACCGTGCTCAAAATTCAAGATAAAATTGTAGAAAGAACGCCAACACCCGAGTTCTTCGGTAACACTGTGTACGGGGTCTGGGGCGCAAATTCAAAAGATGTCTGGGCCGTGGGTGGCTTTGCAGGGCGAGACGGCTTCGTATGGAGATACGACGGAGCAACCTGGGTCACCGTGCCACTCCCCGATAATATGCCTCGCACCAGTACGGGTGACCTGCCCGCTTTGTTCAAAGTCTGGGGCCGGAGTGCAGACGACATTTGGATTTGCGGGGGACTGGGAACAATACTGCATTGGAACGGTACAAACCTTACCCTCATTGAAACGCCAACCACCGAGTTACTCTTTACCGTCACTGGATTTGGAGATGAAGTCGTTGTTGTCGGTGGCTCTACGCAAGGAATCCTGCTTCGTGGGAACCAAGACACAGGATTCAAAGTTGATACCCCCGAAAACGCGCCCCTTCTTCAAGGCATCACGGTCGATGGAGATGGGGTCATTTATGTCGCAGGCGCAAATGGCTATGCCGCGCGCCAAGTCAATAAAGACGATGACTGGGAAACTGTAAATCTAGACGTCGGCACACCACAATCCGTGCATGCTTTGTGGTCAGACAAGGAAGGCGGTTTGTGGGGCGTAGGCGGCAGTGTCTTGTCCCCGTCGCTTGATCGCGGCGTCGTGTGTGCCCCCAAAACCGTCGTTCAATGGGCACCCGAAGCCACTCCGCCTGCAGTTGTCGCCTGCCCTGACGTAGCCATCGATAGAAAGCCTAATGCAACCATTGCTCGGCGCTGGATAGAACAAGCGCTCGATAGCATCCGACGAGACTTTCCGCATCCACCAGTTCATGCGCGCAATCTCTACCATCTTTCGGTCGCAATTTTCGACGCCTGGGCCGCGTACGAACCAAGCATCGATGGATTCGTCCACGTCGAAACGGCCACTTCAGGAGCACAATCGCTAGGCGCAGCACGAGACATCGCTATCTCGTATGCGGCCTTTCGCTTACTTGAGCACCGATTCACAAAGGCTATCGGTGGAAAAACCTCGCTCGATTGCTACGACAAATTCATGTCGGTTCTAAATCTCGACCCCAATGAAAAACGCAACACTGGAGATGACGCGATCGCTGTCGGTAATCGGGTTGGTGAGGCAATCATTCGAGCCTTTGCGAATGATGGTGCTAACGAAGCGAACGAATACGCCGATACCAGCGGATGGGAACGTGGAAATCCGATCATGGTCATTGATCGCCCTGGGACGAATGTACGCGACATCGACGTATGGCAGCAGCTCAATCTTGGAACTGCAGAAACCCAGAATGGCATTGTCTTGGAAGACAGTATTCAACCGTACATTGGTCCGAACTGGCGAGCCGTAACGCCATTTGCTATCGAACGTGACGCCACGACCGGACTCTATGCTGACCCAGGGGACGGCTCACCTACTGCCAGAGATCCTCGAATGGCCGAATGGGTCCTAGAAGTAATTCAAAAGACTTCTGAACTTGATGTTGATGATGGCGTGCTGATTGACATTAGCCCTGCCTCTCGCGGCAATAACGAACTTGGCACCAACAACGGTGAGGGCTACGCAACAAATCCGGTCACCGGGGCACCGTATACACCTAATCGAGTTAAAAGAGGTGACTTCACTAGGGTCGTAGCGGAAATGTGGGCGGACGGTCCAACGTCCGAAACCCCACCCGGGCACTGGGTCAAACTCGCTCAAGAAGTCAGTGAGCGACTCAGCCCCACCGAACTTGTGATGTGGGGCGAAGGTGATCCGGTTAACCGTCTAAGATGGGACGTTGCCTTCACATTTGCTGTATCGGCTGCCGTGCACGATGCTGCGATTACCGCATGGGAGTTTAAGCGAGAGTCACTTGGACCGCGTCCAATCACACTGATTCGGTGGATGGGTCAGAAAGGACAACGTTCTGATATGAATCTCCCAAGCTATGACCCAGATGGTCTTCCTCTCGTTGACGGTTTGATCGAGCTCATTACCCTTGAATCAAGCGCTCCAGGTGAACGTCATTACCATCTTAGGTGGTTTGTCGGCGAGATTGCGGTTTGGAGTTGGCCAGGCGAGCCAGGAGACCGAAAAATGAGTCATACTCCCCTTCGATGGATGCGCGTCAAAGATTGGATTCCGTATCAACGGCGAACCTTTGTAACACCGGCGTTTCCTGGCTTTATATCTGGCCATAGTACTTTTAGTCGTGCCGCTGCCGAAGTCATGAGCCAATTTACTGGTTCACCATATTTCCCGGGCGGGATGCATGAATTTGTAGCTGAAAAAAACGGCTACCTAAAGTTTGAGTCAGGGCCGAGCGACCAACTTCGACTTCAGTGGGCATCATATTTCGACGCGGCGGACGAAGCTGGGCAATCAAGACTTTGGGGTGGTATTCACGTTTGGCCCGACGATCAAATCGGCCGCTTAGCTGGCTCTGAGGTAGGTAAAGCCGTCGCGCAAAAAGCCAAAGTGGTCCTCCGCGAGTCCAAAGACTGAAGATGACAACTGCAATCTCTCAAGATCACATTCATACCTGCGACCTCGCCCAACTTTTCTCCATATACGTTCGCAAAGATTGGGTAACTCAACGATATGAGGGGATAGGAATGCGTAACGTATACATAGACCGATGTGAGAAGGATGATAACGACACTTGGCACATTTGGACACGTCGCGAAGTTCAGGCCAACATTCCTCGTCCGTTACGCAGGTTCGCGGGAGAATGGAACCTTTTGGTCCAAAAAGAGACTTGGGTCAAAAAGGCAAACGTATATAGCGCGAACATCGTGGTCGACATTGAAAACCTTCCCGTAGATGTCACCGGCCAACTCACACTCAAAGCAACGCCGAATGGCAGTATCAACGAAGTGCGTATGCAAGTGAACTGCAAGGCTCCCCTGATTGGTCGAATCGCGGAGAAGTTCGTGAGCCACGACACGGGAGTCTCGATCGACAAAGAATATAGCTGGATCAAAAGTTTTCTTTCGAGCAAAGCCTAAATTAGCCCTAATCTAAAGCGAAACAATATATGCGGATGTCTCCGCCACTGAGATTCATTTCCGACTGGTCACAAGCAGTCACATGACTGGTTATCCAATCATCCGAACCTGTGCCCTCCGGTAAATCCGACCAGTCAAGATGTCCAACAACTGTAAAGTTCTGGCTCATAGACCCGCCATCATTGGTGGAATAATTGTTACAGCTAAAATCGAAGGACGGTACGTCATAAGTAAACGAACCATCAGGGAACGAAAAAAGAGATCCCTCCGGGTTCGAGTGACCCATGAGCATTTCATCTAACTGGGTAAAACGACGACCATCGCGGTTTGATCCGGTGATCACGTCATGTCTCTGACTGACCCCACCGTTCCATGCTCTCCCATTTTCGTCACGAATAAGGTTTGCCGTCGGCGGATTCGCAAAGAGAGTATCCACATCTGTCGCAATCATTTGCCCCGACGCATTAATCCAAGGCCCTGTCCCTATTCGATCTCTCGCGTCAGTCATCGTATCACTGAGTAATGCGCGCCACGTCCGACCATTCTCTGGAATGGCCTCCTCGGCGAGCTGTCCGCAGAAAGTGTCTGCTCCTTCGAGCCCACCAAAATCACCTCCCATCACCTGCTGACCTGCTACTTCTATCGGTCGACTCGTGACAAAAAAACTCAGATTCATGTCGGTTTCTCCAGGGGGGAGAACACTCCCAACCTCTGGACATTCTCGGTCTCCCTTCTCCGTTCCATCCGGACAAACTTCAACGTAGCAACCGGAGACAAAAATACTGCCTAACAATCCGATAAATATACCGAAGCAACCTTTCACCCATCATTTATACGAATTCTCATCTCCCAGGTAAAGCGACTCTATAATGCAGCGCACCATGATTCATGATAGAAGCCCCTTATGGCAGATACAGAGCAAGAAGACCCCTTTCTCAATCAAAAGACTCAGGAAGACATTCGAAACGCCACCGCTGAGGTTAAAGCAGCATTTGGAACATTGATTAACGGACTGGGCGAAATCATGAAACAAACCGGACAAACACTGGCTGACTACCCAGATGTTGAATCCGCATTCACTGATATCAAAAAAGAATTAACGGAAGTTGCCGAAGAAGCAAAAGAAACTTTTCAGTCGTCCAAGGGTGAAGCAAAAACGGCGGCTAAGGACACTTTGGCTGAAGTGGCCCAAGTCGCAAGCTCTGCCGCTCAAGACATGTCCAAAGCAGCCGCTCGGCTCATCGAAGAATTTTCGAAGAAACGTTAAACTCTATCATGAGCGTGTGCCCTACTTGTTTCAAAATCCAAGCCCGTATACGTTCCCATTAGACGGGAAAGACCCGCAGGAGGAAATAATAATATGAAAACTCGGATACTATGCGCGTTAAGCTCGGCGATTCTTCTGGGAGGGTTCGGTTGCGCCAACGTTTCTGCATTACAGACAGCTCGCGCTTTGAAGTCAGGAGAGAGCGAACTCGCAGTTGGTGGCGGCTACTTCACTATGCCTGCGCTCAATGACGTACTCGAAGATGTAGCTGAGGCAAGTATGGCCCCGGACGATGTCGATACCTCTATTGAGATTCCATATCTGGAGGTAAGTTATCGGCACGGACTCGGAAGCGATATGGACTTTGGGATAAAGTTAACTCTTGTAGGTACTCTCGCAGCAGATTTCAAGTATCAATTACTTGACGTAGACGGCTTCTCCTTGGCTGCGGGCGCAGGACTAGGCGCTTTTTATCTATCCGGCGATAGCGACGATTTTACTATGATCGATGCCATGGTGCCGATTTATGCAAGCTACGACGTTTCTGAAGCCTTCGCTCTTTATGTCTCTCCCAAGTATATACTTCGAACCATCAACGGGGAACCGTTGCATCTTGGCGGTCTAACCGCGGGTACGAAGATAGGTAAGGAAATGGGCGTGTATCTCGAGTTGAGTTACCTTCAATATCTCGACAATTTCGATATTCCTGAAATCCTTCAATTCAACGCAGCATACTTCTTCTAGTTGTTCGTTTTCTCTAACTCACGGCTGATTTTTTCTAACGAGACGGTTGCGCTCTCTTCGGTTGAGACAATCAGCCCATCAGGGGAAATGACGAAGTACGTTGGAATCATAACGACCCCAAGATCTGCTGCCAGCGCAGCCTTGCCAGTACCTACCCGGACACTAGGCCATGAGATCTCGTTCTCAGTCATAAATTTCTGATACGTATCCTCTTCGTCGTCTATGCTCACACCGAATATTGTAAACTGTCTCTTCGGAAAGGTTTTTTGGGCAGTCTTCAGCGCAGGCAATACGTCAATACAGGGCTCGCAAAATGTCGCCCAAAAGTCGACAAGCACCCATTTGCCTTTCAATTTTTCTTCAAGATTTTCCGGAAATGGGAATCGTTTTCCAGCCCACTCAGCACGCTTTAAAATCGGTAAATACTGCTGTAAATAAGGGTCGTTAGGGTACCCCTCTCTCAGAGCAATGACATACTTACCGGCCTGTCGAATATCGTTATCATTCACCGAACGCTGAATGAGCCAGTAATAGACCTGAGGAAGATTCGGGTCTTTAGCAAACTCTTTCTGCAGACGTTGCGCTAACCTGAAGGCATCGGCACTAGGAGCGAATTTCATTAATACCAATCCCGCCATGAACTTCTGTTCGCTATCACGCCCAGTTTCAAAGACCTCCCGAAGCAACGCTCTTGCCTGCTCCGCTTCTCTCGATTTCGGTGTCGTCAAATTTTCACTCACGAGCTGAAGCGCCCAGTCGTATCGAATCTTATCCACCATCGAATTATTCGGAAACTCACGAACGAATTTTTCCGAAAGAAGATAAAAGGACTGTAGCTCGCCTTCTTCTTGCGCATCCGCAATCTGGACTAACTGCCGTTCGGGAGTCTGTCCCGTCGCACAACTTGCAGTACTCGCGAGTCCCAATAAGGCCACAAATCGTATGCTAGTTACCACCTTGAATTCTCCGCGAATTTCTAAGAATCGTATCAAAGATTTCGTCGACAGCCGTGTTATCCAGCCCAACGTTCTCACCCCACTCTTTTCTATCGCGAAGTAATTGTTCTTCTCGTTTGCTATCTCGAACTGAACGACCAACGATTGCTTTCGCTTTTTTCGCCCGTCGTGATAAATTGGCACGACGACCAAGCAATTCAATCAATTCACGATCAAGTTGATCTATCAGCTCTCTAGTCTGTAGCAGTTCGGGAGGTGTATCTGAAGACGCCGGAATATCAAGCACCGCCTCCTCTTCAGCTGAACGAATTCTAGGTTGGTAATTCTTGACGTTCTTATCGACCGAGATCAGTGCATCGATCAACTTTTGTCTTGCTTCGGCCGCAAACGGATTATCCCGATGAATCGCAGCAAAGAGATGTCCCGCATCTGAACGAACCGTATCAATCGTTCGAGAAATCGCTGAAAATGAAGGTGGTGCGTATTCGACGTCTTCACCGGCACCTGCGTCCAACATTCCTTTTGCAACAAAAAAAGTGAGTGCATGAGTCATCGCCATATCGTGGTCATGCTCTTTCGGCTCTTGACGTACAACTTTACAGTCTAGGCTCTTCCAGAAATCACAAACGACTTGAGTGATTTTAGGATACGCTTGATTTGGGCACACGACGACATTTAGAGGTCTTTCGCCAAGAGCAAGACTCGTGGGGCCAAACAATGGATGACACCCAACATATGGAATTTCATCTCCCAAGATGTCTTCCATCGCACGGAGAGGAGTCGTTTTGACACTACCGACGTCCAACACAATGTGCTTACTATGAAGTGCGGGTCTAATTTGCTCCAAAACATTCCTCATTTGGGGTACCGGAACCGCGAGAATAATGAGCTCAGCTTCCTCAATAAGCTGGTTTACAGAGCCGGCTTTGTGTTCCACCGGTACCAACCCGTGAATATCGTACGCAAGATAGTCTTTGTCGTTTTCTTCAAGAACTTCAGCCAATGCTCGACCAAAATGCCCAAAACCAATTATTCCTATTTTATTCATCGCTTGTTGCTCACTGTCGCACCTGCACAACCGGTAACGGTCGCATGCACTGTAGCAAATCGTGCTTTTCAAGCAAGATTTGAATCGCTTGGGCTCGATTGATCACGGGATGTCGATTGGACGTTTTAGAAAGCCCGAGACCTTCTCCACCAGAAATGACCGAAATTTTGCCCTGACTGCGTAATTCGTTGACCACCTCATCAAAATCGAACTCTTGCAGTATGCCCGGCGAGAAACTCGTCCAATACGGTGCGTACCCTTTTTCGAATCGAAATTTCAATGTTTGAGGTGCGTCAGCCATGACTAAGTCAGGATTGGTCAACGCCCCCTTAGCATGAGCCAAGAGAACTAACGCACCAGATTCAGGTCCAAACGTGAGAATTCTATCAAAATCACCGAACGCGTGCACCGCCGCAGACAGGTGCTTAACCCAAGACGAGGCTAAACTCTTGTTCACTGACACAGACAACAAACTGAGTAACTTCCGGTGCCAAGCCTGATGAGAGCTGCCTGAGGTTCCAAATGTCGGTAGCTGCAACACAGTCACGTCGAATCCGCAAGCTTGCATAAGTGGCGCAAAGCCAGACGCTAATCTTCCTGAATCTTCAATCAACAAGACCCTCTCGATTGGTTCATTGACCTCGAATCTCCAGGCGAGTGTTGAGGCCAAGTCATTGTCTAATGTGAGTTCAATCTCTGTTTGTTTCGGACCAGATGTGCCCAAGTTCTTTGTCGAGAATTTTGGCGAAGCATAATTCTTCTTTTTACGTGCTTCTCGTTTCATTGTCGCCTTTCTCAACAGCTGACTTATTCGTGTTCTGAGACCCGTAAATTCTTGATATCTCGGCTCTACGGCAGGTAACCATGCACCTGTGTACTGAACAAAATCGACCTTTTTATTCTGATGATTGATCTCCTGAATAAGATCACGGCGTGAATCCGCACTTTGCTCGTGCTTACCCGACCCGATAAAACTCCGAAAATTTTCAGAGATATCTGAATAGGCTTGAACACCCGCAGTCACCACCCCCCGATTACTTTCTTTTCCGTGATCAACGTCATCCTTTGGGAAGATAAGAGAAAGCGGACGAGGTGAGATCATACGGGTCAGACCAGCAAAGCCGCCCATAGCCTGAAATCCTATAAAATGCTGTTCAGAATCAGAACCAATCGGACGCGCAAAAGCTTCAAAATCTGCCGTACCTCCCATAGACACCACGCCCTTTATATCTGGACGAAGAGCTGCCAAAAGCATCGCGATCGCCCCTCCCATCGAGATTCCAGTTACGGTAATCTGTTCAGGCTTTACAAAGGGCGATGCAAGCATTGTCTCCAGTGCCGCCTCCGCTTCTTCGAGAAAAGGCTGGATGGCAGGACGCCCCATAAGGGTTAGATATGAAGCCAACACATGGGCAGATTCTGGGCCTTGACGGTATCCATATCCAAGTAAATCAACGGCCGCTGCCACATACCCGTTCTTCGCTGTCTCCAGCAGGAAACGACTCACATCAGGATGTCGGATTCCGCCATTAAAATGACCACAGAAATAAATCACCGCTGGTAGAGGCCTATTCACCGAGGATGTTCTCACAATTCGCATGTGCCCTTTCGTGCCAAAAGGCGTAGGTAAAGACCAATCCTCGAGAATAAAACCTTCAGCTTCTTGATGACTTTTTCGGTCTCCCAAACTCGGTGACCTCACCCCCAGTAATGCCCGAAATTCGGTATTTTGGATGTTATAATTCGTTGGCGAGGACAACTGCTCGGTATAGGCTGCCTTCAATTGAGACGACGAAGCCTCGAAACGACTTGAGCTCGTCTGAGTCGTCATCAGAGTTCGAAAACCATCTGTCGAATTTCTGGACTTTCGTGAGATGGACGTCGTGCTCTCGGGTATTGAGTACAAACTGACAACGTAAGAATCACGTCGCACAGGCCAAAAACGAGCTGGTCCAAGTTTAACCTGAAGATTAATTTTGTCCTCCGGACCGACAATAACTCGGCCGCGACTATCAATCGCTTTTTCCTCTACGCTTGTTTCGACTTGATATTGCCCTTGCCGCCAGTATTCCGCTTGAGAGTCGCTGGCAGCAGAAGAGACCGCTCCAGCAGATACCAACATCCAGGTTTTGCGAGGTTCGACCACCCGTCCCCTAAACATCATTTCGTCTTTTCGACCTGAAACAGAGTTCGCAAACACTTCAGTACGGGCACCATCTGGAAGATTTGCACCATAGGCCATTACGTCACTTCTTGGCCCAAGACCATAAGCGATAAGAACAGCGGAATGACGAGCTGGGGGCGAAACTTTTCGCTGACCTGGATGCGCTTGCAAAGCACATCCGATGTCAACAACAGCGACCGCACCAAGGCACACCAAGATGAGAGCACGACCCTGATACAATTTTAGACTTGATAATATAAACGGCAAAACGGTTTGACTCATTATCCTAGCCCAACGTCGACCATCAATACCCTATTTGATAGCTGTCATAATAGTTCAAACCCGACCTTTTTGCCGAAACCTTATCTTTTTTTCGATGCCGTCTGTGCAGAATACGCGACCTGCGCCCCAGAGAAACGAGTGACACTTGCCTCAAGGCCCTGAGCGCGCTAGGACGCCAGCATGGCATTCAATCAAGATACCGTTGGTCAATCTTACGGTCCAGTAGAACATAGTTACGACCAGAATCGCATTTCTTTATATGCACTTGCGTGTGGTGCTCAAGTTGATGAGCTTGATCTTCTCCTGGAAACACGAGGTCCAAAAGTCCTACCTACGTACACTGTCGTTCCGGTTCTTGACTGTATGTCCAAAGCCCTCGTAGCACTCGGCGGAAACATGCTCACGTTAGTTCATGGATCTCAAAAATGTGTGATTCATAAAACGCTTCCGGCTTCTGCCACACTTCAGCACAGCTGCGAGATCAGTGGTCTTTACGACAAAGGTAAAGGCGCACTGGCCACTTTCACGACAAAGAGCACTGACGAATCGGGCGACCTCGTGTTTGAAACTGAATGGGGTGTTTTTTATCGAGGCGAAGGTGGTTTTGGTGGAGACCGAGGTCCAGCTACCCCTAACTTTGCCCCCGAAGAAGGCAAGGCCGCTGACCATCGCGTTGAGATGCCTACGTCCGATACTCAAGCGCTGCTTTACCGTCTCGCGTCCGATGACTTCAACCCAATCCACTCAGACCCAGAAATCGCTGGTAAAGCAGGATTCCCAAAACCTATCCTCCATGGCCTGTGCACATTCGGCCATGCAGGTCGAGCAATCGTAAACAGGCTTTGTAACGGCGACCCTACGCGCGTAACCAGCATCGAGGGCAGATTTAGCAAGCCTGTCTTTCCCGGGGAGACAATTTGCACGGAAATCTGGGAAATTACTCCCGGAGAAGCCTACTACCTCTGCTCAGTCAAAGAACGCGACGTGCCAGTAATCACTCTTGGCCGCGTCACCTACAAATAGCAAAAACAACTATTTACCGTACAGCGAGCTGTCGTGAATCCCTTGGTAAAACCATTCTCGCTAACGAAAAGCTCTGAAGCGATGGGGGACACGCTTACTCCCCTCTTTTATCTTCGGACCTTTCAGGAACTGGCGAGCCTTCATGCCACAGAACTTGGAGTCTCCGCATCACGCTTATCGAAAGACAAATTCGCCTGGATGTTGCACCGCCTCAAAGTACAATTCCATAATCAGCCAAACCCCGACCAAACCATCAACTTTGAAACTTACCCTTCGGGCTTTGTTCGCATGCTCGCCACACGTGACTATATCGCTCGAAACCAGCGGGGAGATGTGCTGGTTCGCGCAACCAGTTCCTGGCTTATTGCGAATACTGAAAAGCGAAGAGCAATACCTATTCCAGAGTGGATACAAAAGAGCGTACCAGCCTACGCAACCCCGCAATTAGATCTAAATACTAGACGGATTATCGAACGTCATAAAAAGCTGTCCACGATAGCCGAAATAGCCGTTCAAGAAACCGATATCGACTTTCTCGATCACGTTAACAACACTCGTTACGCTTATTGGATACTGAGATCTATTTCTGAAGAATTTCTAGAACAACACGATCTGAAAGAATTAGATATACTGTTCAAAAGTGAGGCTCACCTTGGCGACGACTTACAAATTGAGCTTGAGCAAGACGCAACGACCATCTCTCATCGGATTCGAAATATAAAAAGCCAAAGCGAGCTGATTCAGGCTCAAACCCAATGGGCACCCAAGAGCTAACGTTCACTTGCTCATTTTTCTCTTCCAAATTCGACGAGTCTTCCCTGGCACGTTGCTCTTAAACTCTGCGACAAGCTCGAAGCGGTTTGACGGAGTCGCTTTCAAAAGTTTCTGAGCTGTAACACCAAGATTGCGAACTTCCTCTTCTGAAAACATTAACCAACGAATATTTAAAGCCTGCAAGGATTGCTCGTTTAATTCTCTATGTATTAGTCGACGATGCCGGCTATGGAGATGAAGAATACCGGCTTTGACTCCAAGATAATGGAAGTCAGAATCAGAGCCAATCACAGAAATGCCACCGAAAATAGACAGCATGGGCGAGATATTAGCCTGACAATACACCACATCTTCTTTTCGATAGCCATTCTCACGCCACCAGTCGATCGTCTGACCAACAAGTGGGTCGACCTGCCGGTTGGTTTTCTCATAAAAACGCCAGTCGGGTTCGGGGGTAACAAGCAGGTAAAACGCGCCCATAAGACCACCCGCCACGAGCAATCCACGAAGCGGGATTCGCAGCCAATGATACATTCGAATTTGGCCATCAAAGATGATCACGAACAACAAACTTAGAGCAAAGGCCGCTGCGGAGGGAAATTTCACGATGTCCCATGACCGCGAATAGGTCCATAGATGCGGGACTAAGATCCCACCATGAGCGAAAGCAACCAGTACCAATACGGTCCATTTGCGTTTAATAAGAGCAACCAACCCAAAAAAAGGTAAAAGCAAGAAACCAATCCCAAGTGTCACAAGGTGCTGTCGATAAGACTCAAAAAAACCAACGTTCTCAGGGAAACCAAAGCTTGTGCGACGAACAACGAGCCCTTCTTGAATCATATCTGAGGGCGTGAACATACCGCCTGAAAAATAAGCAGCCGCACAACCAACAAGAAGAACTAAAGTATAAACGACGAGCCTCTTACCGCGTTCACCGATTTGATCTCGACGACCGCCCAAAAACCAAATGACAAGAGCCGTCACTATCGCAAGTAGGCCGAGAGCAAAATATACGATTTGTCCCAAAGCTAATGCCGGACATACAAGCAGAGATGGTACTAAGAACCTCTTCCATTCTTCCTTAGACATCACCGCCGCCCGCGACAAAATAATCAAAACTAAAAACAACGCTAAGCCCAAAGCCACTGGGTGCTGAAAAACATTGAGCAGAGGCATAGGATAAAACGGGTCAACACCACAGGTTGGATGATGATACTGAACTAAGCACCGAGGGTGTCGTCCTTCAACACCGGCGAGCAGCAACCACGCAAGTCCACTACCTAGATGAATCGCTATCATCGCGAATCCAAAGTTACGGTAGCGAGGCTCTCCTTGCGCAACAATCGCTGCCGCAGCCAATGAAATAAGAGAGGCTAAATAAACACTGACAACATCGATTGCTAAATCAGAAGAGAGACCCAAGCCACGGGCAAGGAGACCAGCGAGAATATCAAAGCCATAATGATAGCGTGCAAAAGATTCAGGAATCGGCGGAAGATGAGGCGGGAAAAAGCCATTTCGAATTTGCTCAACCATTGATTTGTGACCAAACAAGGCAAACTCGTCGTGCATTTGATACATTGCACTCGTGAGACTATAGAGCAACACCACACTGAAAAGTGCCGCCCCGGCAAAGCCCCGCTCTCGTTTAGACAGAGGGCTTCGCTCATCGCGAGCGTCCGGCAAACGACGAGCCCAGCCCCACAGCAAAACAAGAAAAATGCATGTTGCAGCAAGAGCGATGTCGACATTTTCAAATAGTCTTCCAAAAAAGCCTACGCCAAAAACCAATCCTACAACCGGCGAGGCGAGATAAATCGTTTCCCGACCAAAATAAGGCAAACAAGCACCCGCACTTCTCAGCCAGCGATGAGCAATCACTGATAAACCCATCACACAGGTGATCAGAAGGAGCAGAGTCAGGCTATTCATCGCTTGGTTCGCACCACTAATACTTGATCGTACAATTTGCCATTTTCGGGAATCCTTCCTTTGTGAACAGCTCGGTTCTTTATCAGATAAGAGATGTTCGCTCTGCTCTTTACGTTTAGGGTCTTTTTGTGTTCCGTTTGCGCAATCATTTGCCAAGCGAACAGGTTTTGAAATCCTTCAAATTGAACAGTGACCGGTTCTGATTCTCGCAGTACGTCGGTCACTATCGCACGAGTTATGCTCACTCCATTTAGCGCATCGACGGTTTTATAATATTTCCATGTGTTGATGGCCATACTGAGTATGCTTGCACTCAACAATGACAGAACAAGATACTTGGCGCTTGGACGATTAACCTGCCGCAACATGTGATCGATGGCCGCAGCCATTGGCAAGAATATCATCGGCACCAACAAATTCGCGTAATGAGGAAAAAAACCTTTACGTGCGGCAAACAGAAGAATGACAGCAGCACACAGCGCTGCCACCAAGGCACATGTCATAATATCTGCCGTCGAAATGAGACTCTTCGATTTGTTTCGAATCGCTGCAATTATGTTCTTCGCCGCAACAAACAGTGCCACCAACCAGGCAGCAGCAGAGACGAGCATGGACACACACGTAAGGACCCCATGAAGTGCACCTTGAGCAGTAAACCACGTTGTCAGTCCGGGTATGCTCAAGTACGTCTTTACAGCATCAAATGTTCGCCAGTAACCAAGATTCATATGATAGCCAATTTCACTGCTTCCATAAAAAACCGTGTACATAAACATTTGTAATGGATGCTTGAGCGCTTCGGCCGAACTAATCTTGCCGCCAGCGTGAGTCAGAATCGCTCGCGTATTTTTAAAGTCATGTGTAAGCTCGTGGTAAAGCGGTAAGGCGTATGCAAACACCGTTAAGATAAGTCCAAACAGCAGGGCTCTCTTAGACCAATTTTTGGGCGGAGCACCAATGAGGATAACGAACACAGCGCACCAGACAATGGGTGCGGACATATGAATTTGAGGACACGTAAGTGCGAAAAACACGAGAGCACCCTGAGAAAGTTTACTGGATTGGGCATGGAGTGCGCTGAATAAGATAAAACTACCCCAGACAGGTGCTAAGCAAGAAAGCCAAACTCGATCACCATAAAGTATGTCCCAAGGAGCGAACGTAAATAAAGCGAGAGCGATCAAGGCAGCACGAGGAGAAGCCACAAGTAACGTCGCTCGAAACAGTAAAAAGCCGGATAAGATATGAAGAACGACAATCGCAACGCTACCCAACAATGGAGACGTTCCCAGGCGTTGAGGAATTGCCATCAAATAATAAAAAAGTGGACCAGGATGATAGGCAGGGGAATCTGTCATCGACGGGCCATATATCGGTCGAGCATCGAAGGTCGCAGTATTTCGAGCGGTCGCCCAAAAATACGACTCATCGCCCGTGAATCGGGCATCTGAGATAAGGCTCAATCGAAAAACCGTCGCCACGAATAGCAGGATCCACATTCCACGCTTAATGTGTGGCGACATTGAAGTTCGCAAGTTTAGCCCTCAGTCGCCTTCGGTCGGAGTCCGGTCCCTCTCCATGAGTTTTCATTGTGCCAGCCAATCGTCACATCGGTCATGTCCGCTTCCTTCCACCAATTCTCAAATTCGTGTTTGGGGATGTAATTCGCAATAGGAGGCGTTAGGTGATCGTGCACAATCGAGTGCACTTCGTCGAACGGGAACTGAGAAATAACGTTGATATACGCTTGGTAAAACAAACGACGTCCTACGATATCGAGAGGCGCGTGACTGAGAGGCTGGTAAACGCCCTTCCCTACACCATAGACCATGGCTGCGGGTATTTTTGACAGATGATAAACCCAACGATGCGGCAATCGCGAAGTAATTTGCTTTCGCACTGGATCAACATACCGAAGAATCCATTCGTTATTTTCCTCTCCATAGATCCATGCGATCATTCGACCGCCTTCACGGACACAATCACTGAGAGCCATGAAAGCCTGTTTGGGGTTTGGTGTATGATGCAAGACTCCAACAGAAAATGAGACATCTACCGATTTTTCAACAATGGGAAGATGGAACAGATCGGCTTGAATAACATGAACATTCGGATACTGGCGGGTGTTTCGGTAGGCTGCTTCGACAGCAGAACCGAGGTCTACAGCGAAGACTTCTTTCGCGCCCCAGCGAGCTGCTAAAGCTGAATGGCGACCTTTTCCACAACCACCTTCGAGCACTAGTTTGTCCCTAAATGTCGCAGGTGTATTTGGCGATATCCAGCCGAGAAACTGGTTCTCATAGTGTTCGCCAATGAAGTCGAAGTCGTTCCATTGCGCTCCAAACCGGTCCACAGTCGCTTGAGCTTCTTTCGAGACCTGGTCTGCGTCAGGAAGCATACGCGGGATTCCCCGGGTCACGGGGTAAATATTTTCAGAGTCCACTGAGACCAGCGTTCCTTCAATAATTTCCTCCCCTTCTTGAGTTTTCACATGTAGCTTTAAACGCTCTCCAGTTTGGGGACAAACGAGAAAATCGACCAGGTTGGCTCTCATGGGCTAGGCCATAGCCTCTTTGACTCTACTTTTCCACCATTTTGGGTTTCTATCTGCGTAAGTCTTGCTAGGTTCCCCATTGTGCGCGGATTCATTTATCGTTTGTGGCCGTATTTTGCGGTCGCCTTTCTCTACCTGTGCACCTCACCTTACCACCGCGGACTCAACAACCCGAACGAAATGGTCCGCGTCTACATGACGAAGGCGCTCGTCGATGAAGGCACACCCTCGATTGACGCTGTAATCAGAAAATGGGGCGGCGTCGACGACAAAGCTGTTCGAGATGGCAAAATGTACTCGTCCAAGGCCCCGCTGCAGTCACTCACTGGCGTACCGATTTACGCGCTGCTCTCTGATTCAATGACAGATAAGCGTGTCGTCACCACATGGCTAAGAGTTTTCGGGAGCTCGATTTACGGAATAGCAATCGCGTGGCTCTTCTTGTATTGGAGCCGGAAACGTTCACAGTTTCTTACAAACTCTCAAACACCCGGAAACGCGCTTGGCTTAGCATTCGCCGTAGGAACGATGTTTTATCCATACGCAATAACGTTCACGGGACATATACTCGCTGCCCTCACCGCAGGCGGAACTTACCTGGCAATCATTACGCTTCTCGAGCGACTAGAGAAATCAGAAGACTGGTTTGTATTTGCTTGCCTCGCTGGATTCAGTGCAGGAGCTGCTCCTTTTGCCGAATATCCCGCTGCATTGGTGGCGGCTCCTATTCTTATTGGTGGATTCTTTGCAATGCCAACTCTTCGCTTAAAAGGGCGATACTTTTTGGGTCTAGCGGTCGGCGGCTTCCTACCCTTTGGACTCGGACTTTGGGCTCATCACGATTCGTGGGGAGCATTTTACAAAACAGGATATTCTTTTCTTGAAAATCGCGCTTACGTCGAGGTTCACGGTACTGGATTCTTCGGAGTAAATATTCCCAAAACGGACGCTTTTCTTGGGTCCCTATTTTCACCGGGAACCGGGCTGTTCTTCTATTCTCCCGTACTTATTGTCGGACTCGTTGTATTGTGTATGTTTTGCTTTCGACGAGAACAAGACAATCAACTCTCACACGCACGAACGATCGCCATCGTCGGGCTCATTGGATTTGTAGCGGAGATATTATTCATTAGCGGACACACAGGTTGGCGCGGTGGATGGACGCTTGGACCGCGCTACATTATCGGAGTCGTCCCAATCTTGGCATTTTGGACTGTAGAAGGACTCGCATTTCCAAGATTCCGATTCTGGTTAGGATTAACCGGTGGTTTATCCATTATTCTTACGGGATTCGCGTCAGCTTTATATCCGCATCTCTCTGATGTTTACGGGAATCCGCTTATCAGTTTTGTGCTCCCTTCTTATCTAAACGGTGAGTTCAGCTATGGGTTGGCCCATTCGCTTGGATTAGAAGGCCATAGTGCAAATATGGTCCACTCGATTCCCCTTTTCGCGATCATCATTTATGTTTTTTGTCTTGGAACCAAACCCACCATCTCACGTGCAGCTGCGCTCATGCTCACAAGCATTTTAGCCATGGGAAGTTTGTTTTTGATTCCTGAAAGAGACCCAAGCGCAGCAATGAGAGAAAACGAGCGACTTTGGGGATTCTGGGAGCCTCCCAGGTCACGGCAGTCTACCAGTAATTCAATATACCGAGCTCGCGATAAATGGCGTAGCCTACGCGTGACAGCCGAACTTCTCACGGATGAGGAACGTACATCACAGGTCGTACCCTGTCGCCCCAAGATCGACCGTTGTGAGTACGGGGGCCAACCCTGGCAGCATTTGAAGCCTGATTTTCTCCCCTTCGATGGAAAACATAAGTCGGTCCTATTCGTTCACCCCATTACCGGATGGACAATCAAAACGAAATTCAATCTTCCGCGTGGCACTTCATCCGCCTTATTAGAAATCGGGCTCACAGACTCAAGCGCAGATAGTGACAATAAAGCACCCGTTTTACTTCGAGTCTCACAAGGTGAAACTACCTTATTAGATGAACCTTTAGCTGCAGAACGTGGACTGAAGAAATTTCCGCTCACGCTAACTTCAACGGGCACTCGAATTATTGAACTCGACTTAAAAACGACTCAAGACGGTGCACGGGTCCTTGGATTTGACCTGACTGTACCTCGAAAAAATAAAGAGGCTGAAAATCGTGAGACAAATTGATTGTCAATACAGCGATGCACTCGATGTCATTTGGACGACTACGGCAGCCCGTTTGGGCTTCAAAGTATCTCGATCGACTGATGTCTTTGCCTCAAGCGATGGGAAAGGAACGATCATTCTTTCGACCTCAGACGAGTTCGATCCGGACGATAGTCTCGCGCAGCTCGTCTTTCATGAATTATGTCATGCCATCGTCGAGGGGCCTGAATCATGGCATGAAAAGGATTGGGGTTTAGACAACACCAATGACAAAGATATTGTTCGCGAACACGCGTGTCATAGAGTTCAAGCCGCATTATCTCAACCATTTGGGCTTCGCCGCTTCTTCGGTGTCACCACCGAGTGGCGAACTTATTACGACGCACTACCGGACGACCCATTAGAAATCGACTCAGACCCGGCATCTCACATCGCGAGTGCAGCAATCCAAAGGTTAAAAAACTCAAGCTGGTACACTGAAATAGAGAAGGCGCTATCTTCCACTGCACGCGTCGCCGAAGTCGTACAAAAATATTCTGAGCCTAATTCTTTATGGGCTACTTTCGAACCCGCGGCTCGACTTGATTAGTCGACGATATCGACCTTAATTGAACCATCTACTGACTTAATCGCGTTGATCTCCCGGCGCGCGGCTGAGTTATTTGGATCTGCTTTAAGGACTCTTCGAAGAACAGACGCGGCGTGGGAAAGCTCGCCTTTTTCGCGAAGAAGTTGGCCGTAATACACCTGGATAATTATTTCGTTCGGTTCCAAAAGGGATGCCTCACGAATCACCTCAAAGGCTCTCTGTGCTCCATTATTATCACGCTCGTTTGGGTCTGAATAAATCGCCCAACCGTAATATGCGCGAAATAAGCCGCTATAACGATCCGCATCCATGCACGATTTAAAAAGTTCCCGCGCTTGTTGATACTCGCGCTGACTGAGCAAAACTTTACCCATCTTGAATTTTCGTTCGAGTTCTTGTTTTTGGGCTTCGGCAGCAGCTTGGTCAGTCACTTTTTCTTTTTTCTGACTTTTCTTTTGATTACTTGGCTGCGTTAGTTCTTCTTTTGCCTGGTCGAGTGCGACGTATACTCGATGAGCAAGCTCGGTCAGATCCGCGGGCAACTGACTCGACAAAATTTTCGGATTAAAGCGGCTAGAGAGTTTGCGGTGAGCCGACTTTATCTGATCGATAGCAGCATCTCCGCCAACTCCCAAAAGCGCATATGGGTCTCCCTTCTCTATTTTTTCGTCGAGCGCACTCAATTCATCTACGATGAGTTTCATATGTACCGGGACATCATTTCTTCTCCGAACGCTCGTGCGGATTCGACCTAGCGACCCGGAGCGAGGCCGAAGACTTTTCGGACGTGCAGGAATTCGGTTTGAGATTGGCGTGCCTGAGTGAGAATTTGAAAAGCTTATAGTTTCAAGGATGGGCTGTGACGCGTCCGTCGCTGGGAGAAAACCAAGTGCTGTATTCGACGACTTGGGTCTTTTAGGAGGCGGCGGGGTTGAGATGGGAAGAGACGATGAACTCGTGGTTGGTGACGAGAGGTCCGGAGTCAGCCCACCAAAAATATCTGCTTGTGGTGCTTCTTGACTCGAAAAAGCCATTGGCGTCGGTGGAGGTGGTGCGGGCAATTCTGTGAGAGCGGCCATCGGTAAGGCTTCAGGTGCGTTGACTGCTTCATGGGTTGGAAAAACTGCGAGTGAGGGATCCACGGGTTCGACTAATTCACACAAAACAAGAGCTCTTGCGACGGCTCGCACAGCCTTTTGGTTTCCGAGAAAGCTTTCAAGGTCACTCAAGCGGCGCGGCTCAATGAGTAGCTTAGCAACAGGGTAAGTCGAATCTGAGAGACCAAAGGCCTTTATCTTTTCCAGAGGCGCGAGCAACTTGAAAGCCCATTCGTGGAGTTGATTTGCACAGGATTCGAGTTCACTCGGATCAGCGGACGCATTCAAAGCAGGAATCACGAGCGAACGACCATCGATAGCTTGACCATATCGCTGAAGAGGCTCAGGAATACCAGGTTGGCTGTCCCACTCGACACCAGTCAGTCCGAATAACTTAGCGAAGCGCCTACTTGTTTGATGAACGAGCCCATTTTTTAGGGCCGGTGGTGTCAGAAGGCCCTGATGAACGAGCATTTGTCCAATGAGAGGTCTCGATGAGGCTTCGATCAACTGCTGCCGTGCAACCAAGTCATCGACGACTTTTCGATCACAGAGATTGATTTCTGCTAACAATAAGCCGATGTGGTCGCTGCGGACACCTGGACCCGTCACGCTCGTGGGGGCGCCAGATGTGAATGTTGCTCGGCTTTCCCCTTGCTCATGCTTAATCCTCACCCAACCAGTAAATTTGCCCTTTAACGCCCATAAATAGAGGTCAGAGAAATAAAAACCGTCTCCAAACGTACCGGATTGTGGCTGCGATAAGTCCATGATCCTCCCGAATACAAAAGTTCAACTTGCACCCACGCGACGATGGCCCATGAGAATCGCATTGAATGCAGGCTTAGTCTGCCTGAAATGTTTGAAAAATCAAACCCTGAAACCGCTGATAACCCTGTGCTTCTGTACTGTTTTTGCATTGCATCCAGACCACTTCAGGTCTAGGTTCCGAGAGGTATGAATCCGCAATATGCTCCATACTTGGCTCTGCTACCTTTGTTTCCACTGATCGGTGCGACAATCAACGGTCTCTGGGGACAAAAGATCCAGGAAAAATACGGCAAGAGACCCATCCACTGGGTCGCAACGGGCGCCTTGATGCTGTCGGCGGTCGTGGCACTGTACGCGTTCGTCGTGCTGCTTGGACTAGAGCCAGAGAATCGAGCACTGTCCTGGATTGGATGGGATTGGATTGTCATTGGTTTTGTGGATGCAAGATTTGCGTTTTGGGTGGATCCACTCACTTGCATGATGCTTCTGATCATCACGATCATCGGCACCCTGATTCATATCTACTCGCAAGGCTATATGCACGAAGAGAAGCCTTACTGGCGTTTCTTCGCCTGGCTAAACCTCTTCATCTGCATGATGCTTATTCTTGTTCTCGGAGACAGCTTCCTGACAATGTTCGTGGGATGGGAAGGCGTCGGTTTAGCCTCGTTTGGGCTCATCGGTTTCTACTATAAGGAACTCGATAAAGCAGTTTGTGGCATGAAAGCATTTATCGTGAATCGCTTTGGTGATGCCTGCTTCGTGACCGGGCTTTTTCTCCTTTTTTGGGGAATGCAAGGCAGCTGGTCACCGCGAACTGCACCCGGTGAGGGACTCGATGACAAACCTACCGCCAGTCTAAGTATTCTCACGAACTACACCTCAGACGCAGGCGCCAGGGACGAAGAACTTGCTCTTGGAGCCGTACCGAAACCTTCTGAGACCGGTGTAAACACCCCGCAAACGGCCGCCGCTTCCATCACCTTCCAACATCTTCGCAAGATCTTTGATGACGAAACTCGAAGAGACGCAATTGTTTCCAAAACCGTCTGGGGCATGCCACTGATGTTTTTAGTCTGCGTCCTTTTCTTTTTGGGAGCGACCGCGAAATCTGCGCAGATACCGTTTTACATTTGGCTTCCCGACGCGATGGCTGGACCGACGCCTGTTTCTGCCCTTATGCACGCAGCGACAATGGTAACCGCTGGTGTCTACATGATAGCCAGGCTCAACTTCCTCTATATACTGTCCCCTGGTGCATGTACCTTCGTAGGCTTTATTGGGGCGCTGACCGCACTCTTCGCGGCCAGCATGGGATTGTTCCAGTACGACATCAAAAAAGTGCTCGCGTATTCAACCATTTCGCAGTTGGGCTTTATGTTTGTTGGTGTTGGTGTTGGCGCATACTGGGCCGGTGTATTTCACCTTTTGACGCATGCGTGTTTTAAAGCCTGCCTATTTTTGGGCTCAGGTTCCGTCATCATGGGCTGTCACCATGAACAAGACATGCGCCGTATGGGTGGTCTCACGAAGTATATGCCCAAAACCCGCATTACTTACCTCTGGGCTTGCTTTGCGATCGCCGGATTTCCGCTTTTTGCTGGATTCTGCTCGAAAGATGAAGTGCTTTGGAAAGCGATGTCTACTGGTGCCGTACTCCCCGGATTCAACTTTGCCATTTGGGGAATGGGCTTGGTCGCAGCGGGCTTCACAGCCTTTTACATGTATCGCTCCTATTATATGACCTTTACAGGAGAATATCGAGGCAACGAAACGCCCATCCCAGAGCCCTACCCAGAAGACAAAGCCCGTGCAACCGACCTATTTGTGCCTAAACCGGTTCCGGGACCCAGTGATGAACTGATCGAGGAACTTCGTGCTCATCACGCGGGTCATAGCCATGACGAACATGGTGACCACGACCACGATCACCACCATCATCACGGCGGCGACCCGCATGAATCGCCCTGGCAGATGACCATGCCACTAATGGTCTTGGGTATAGCGTCCCTTGTTATTGGTGTCATTGTTGGGTTCCCCCCCTTCATCGGGCATATCGTTTACGACATCACCCACATTGGGTTCTTCCATCATCCCATGCTTGAAGTATGGCTCGAACCTGTTTTGGCACCTTCAAATATGATGATGAAAGAGCACATCGCCAACAATGAATTTAGTCATTGGATCAACGGAAAAAATGTGAAGCTGAAGGCCGAATGGATTTTAGCTAGCATTTCCGTAGTTATTGCGGTTGGTGGATTTGCTCTCGCGAGATGGTTCTACAAGGACAACGCCAACGATATCCCTGCTCGTTTGCTCGCAGACACGCGTGATGGCCTGAGCGCCATTCCCGTCATTGGCGGATTACTCGTTCCGATGGCCAATGGAGTGAAGTTCGCTCATCGCCTTATCTACAACAAGTACTTTGTCGATGAAGGTGCCTATCTCGTGTTCGTACGTGGCGGTCAGAAATTCTGGAATTTCTGCAGCGCAGTTGACCAATATGTTATCGACGGGGTGGTGAACACGGTTGGCCACGTAGGTCGCTACATCGGTTACGTGCAAGGTGCGGTCGATACACATCTTGTGGATGGTGCAGTCAATAGTGTCGGTGCTATCGTCATGGCCGGCGGACAGAAGATAAGAAAAATTCAAGTCGGCCAAATCCGTGTTTACTTACTTGGCGCAATCGGCGGGGCAGTAGCCGCCGTTATGCTCATGATATTCCTTGCTTAGCTGGTTCTCATAACTAGTTGCAGGCCGAGCAGTAAACTTTTACTCATCGCGAATCGTCAAGCTCTTAAAGCCACAAACCTGGCACGAAGTGGACGACTGGCGCCCTCTGTGAAGACATGCCACACAAATACCAGCACTCCGACTACTGCGCAGAATTGACGTAAGAATCACGGCTGCGTCGTGATTCCCCATTGCGGAATCGCGTTGACCCGACTTGATAGCGAGCGAAACACCCATCAAGACTTTCAATGCCGACTTGTCAGATAAAAGTTCGCCCAATGACGTTGCGTGATGGAGTAAGGCATCGATACGGTGCGGTGCAAAACTGCTCATTGCCCTCCTCAATGAAACAGAGCTACCCAAAGGCTGTTTTCGGATCTCCGCTCTTATATGACTGACCCACTCCCGAAATACGGGCAAGGCAGCAGGCTTCGTCGCCTGAGTTTCCATACGCTGTATCGGAGGTCTGACCGGAGCGATGAAGGTCTCTTTGCGATCGCTTGGCTCGCGAGGGGTGCGTGTCCTAATCTGTAGCGTGGCATCATCATCGAGATCCCCGACCCGTGGATGTCTGCTCGCGGATTCGGCCTTGGTCAGGATTTGAGTGGCTTCATCGACCGCACCAATGAGGTCAGATTGAGAACGTTCATCGGTCTCAGAATCTTCGTCTATTTTCATCGCTCCTAAAACTCGATGAGCTGCCGTATTCGCATTGAGTGATGACGCTGCTTGTTGCGTTGATTCACCTTGCATCGCTTCTTTGGGAATCGGTGGATTTCGTAAAAGGTCTTCAGTGGACGGCTGGTTCAGAGCTTTAGCTGTTTTGATATTTTCACTCTTATAAGCCGGTACTTCGGTACATGTGGGCTCCATACTTGGGGCGATAGAAACAGGCTCATCGTCGGACCAAGGCGCAGACAACCCCGAAAGCCCGCCGGTATCAGCGGGTTGCTTATGCCACTCTTGAAACGCAAGTTGAACCTCCGCCATTGACCGCGGGTCATCGAGGACTGTCTCTGAGCGTAAGACTTCTACGGGTTCAATAAGCTTTTGTTCCTCGAAATAAGATAAGGCTTGTCGGACCCGTTCATGGGTCGGCGTCTCAGTGAATGGAAGATGAGCCAGAATGCCAATTAAGGAATCAGTATCGTTCTCACCATCGCAAAGCGCTAACACGGCATTCTCCCAAGTATCAAGCAAGGTAACTTGTGAGCTTTCCTGATTGATGACGATATAAAATTTTTCTCCGTGTTTGACCTGCTCCCTAATCATCAAACACGTCTTCGCTTTCGCTTTTATCTGTAGCGGACGTCGATTCATCGCCTTTCTCTATTATGTCACTATTTCAGAAGATATCGAACCATCGGAACCTGAAATCCTTCTCCACAATTCACTCTTCGAAGCGTCTATCCTTAATGCTAAAAGGCAATTGAGAGTTCGCGATTGAAAAAACCCGCCAAAACAATAGAACCGATACAAGAAAAATTGTCCTTACTTCCAAAGCTCGACTTCAAATTCTTGAGTAAACTTTGCCACGAGTTGAAAGCGCCCCTCTTTCCCCTGATCGCGTTAACTGACCTCATTTTGAACCACCCCCAAACCCTAGAAAACCGGGAAGAGATGGTCGCCCACGTAGGTGTCATGCAGAAAGCCGGGCATTCCCTCCTTTCTATCATCGACGATTTGCGGATCCTGTCTCAAATTGGCTCCTGTCAATATACCCCAAAAGTCGCCCGCCTTCATTTGCAAGAAATCTTCATTAATAAAGCGAACGAGGTCCCGGGTATGTGGACCTTTGACGATGAAATGGATACTCAAGAGATTATCGGTGACCGCAAAGCACTTGAGATCTTTAGCGCATCTCTCGCTTCGATTCGAAACGCGTATAGCCCACGCCCAGTATCACCGATCAAGGTTCAGCTCCGCGACGGAAAAATTAGTCTCTCGATATCGCTTCCAGCGCTACCAAACAGTGAACTCAGTGGCCTGGAGCCTCCGTTCATCCGTCCTCCTTGGTCAATTCTCGACGAAGCAGAAAACCAGAGTCTAAAGTTTGACCTGTGTTTTGCCTTATCAAATGCCCTCGGAGGCGAGGCAGGCTTCGAGAGCCAGGAACAATCTACCTCATTCAAAATCACTCTACCCTTTGCACGACCGTCCGTAGCTCAAAGTCATTCGAGCACCGAGACGAAGTTCGTTTTGGTCAGCAACAATTTGCGCGAGTCGTACTCAGCGCTACTCAGATGCCACAGCGAGGGATTGACAATCACTTTAATGGCAGCGGAGCGTGCCATTTCTACCGCAGGTACTAAAGGGATAAAGTATCTCGTTGATGAGACTTCGTCTGGTCAACTCCCCGAGGGACAGTTGGTAAATCTGTATGACCTGCCAAATATTATTCGTTAGCTTGATTGTGTGACGCCACGTAGTCCGCAAATAGCTCGCATACTCGTCGGACGATTGGACCAGGCTTTCCGTCACCAAGTACATTTTCGTTAATGCGGACAACCGGAACGATTTCGCGCACTGAAGACGTGATGAACGCTTCGTCCGCGGCCAGGAGTACATCTTCGGATAGCGGCAATTCCAAAACCTTCATACCGGCTTTTCGAGCCACATCCAGCACAACCGTCCGGGTTATACCTAGTAAAATGCCCGCATCTACGGGCGGTGTAAGGATAACGCCACCGACTACGGCGAAAATATTGGAGGAGGCTCCTTCAGTCACCGTTCCTCGATGGTCGAGCATCACCGCTTCAAAAGCACCTGCTTGCTTAGCTTCCGCTAAAGCCATTACGGAGTTGAGGTAGTTTCCTGTCTTTGCTTTCGGGTCGATCGCGTTCTTCAGATTTCGGCGTACACTCACAAGCTCAATTTTTACCCCCTCGTCATAGACCTTCGGATGGGGTCTGACCTCCTGCAAAGGTTTTGCAACAACGAAACGGCGTTGATTGGATGCCAAAGCAATATCAAGCCCAATCGGACCTGACCCACGTGTCACCACAACCCGAAGGTAAGAGTCTTCGTTACCAGAAGCTTTATGTGTGGCCATCACTTCCTCGGCCAGCTGTTCGAGCGATACCGGTAATTTCATGGCGATGCGAGCAGCCGATTCTTCCAGGCGCTGAAGATGCCCCTTCAGTTCAAAAGGTACACCCTGATAGGTGCGAATCACCTCATATACAGAATCGCCATACAGAAACCCGCGGTCAAAAATAGAAATTTGTGCGTCTTCAGCGGAACCAATTTTTCCATCTACACTTACGATTGTGTTCATACGTGCTAAGATTTACGACGAATGGCAAAAAAGGGAAAAGTTTTCGAATTTATTGGTGTACGATTTCAGCTCGATCCCCTTATTATCGCGAGACGTATACTTACTAGGCAAGTCCCGCTACTGGCGACCATCGCGCTCATAGGCGGGGTTTCCACTATTGTGAGCTACAAGCGAGCGAAACGTATTTTTGAATCTCGAGCAGGTATTGCTATTCGAAGCGCAGACTTCAACGAAAACCGACTCGACAAAGACCTCAACTTGGCCGCCAACTTCCTCGCCTCGGACGCCGAAATGGTTCTCATTCTCAACGAACTCGATTTATATGCGGATGCTCGAAGGACGAAGCCCTATGAGAAGTCTATACAGAACTTTCGAGATGAACTCGTGTTAAATACCGACGTGGGACGTATCGAGATTGCGTATCGCTCCGAAAATGCACGTCAAGCGAAGCGCGTCGTTGAGTTCGTCACCGAGCGGGTCATGTCTGCACTGAGTCAGGTCTTCGAAGCCCCATTCACGGCCGAAATTGATGTCATTCAAAGAAGCCTTCAAGTCATTGAACCGAAACTAAAGGGGGCTGAAGAGCGACTCTTTGCATTCAAGAACAAGCACCCACGAATCAGCAGTGAACTCACGGTCCTTGATGGCGTAGATTCTCCAGTGAGCGCCATCGACATCGCTATTCGGAGGGCAGAAAAAGAGCTCGCCGCGGCTAAATCAGGAAAGCCGCTACCTCGCTCACAACGTCGAGGCGGGAGAAACCCAGCACTCAAACGAGCAAAGCAGCAGCTTGCGCTTGCCAAACAAACCTACACAGCCAACCATCCAAACGTCGTCAATCTTCAGCGGGAAGTCCGTCAACTTGAGGCAAAAGTGAATTCCCCGGGAGGCAGTCAAGCGAATGCTGGGGGTGGTGTGACTGCTCGACGTGCCATTGCAGTCGCCAACGCCAAGGCGCGCTTGAAATCTTTGCTCAAGAAACGCTCTACAGAAGCCGCTAAACTCATTCAAAAGCCGAAACTCCAACAGGAGTGGCAGTCACTATCTTTGAAGGTACAAACCTTGAATTCCGAGGTGCGGGAACTGCTCGAACGCCGAGCCGAAGTGGTTCAAAACCAACGCCTCGCTCAATCGAACTTTTATGAAAATTTTCAACTCGTTGATCCGGCAATGATGCCAAAGACACCGGTTGAGCCTAAAATTCAAAAATTTGGCGGAATAGGCATGTTTCTAACGGCAGCTTTGGGCATCTTACTCGCACTGCTCTTGGAAGGTTTGCGCCAAACAATTGTAAACAGTCAAGAATTAGAGGAAGCGACCGGTATCGCAGTCCTATCAAGTTTACCTGCGATACCCGAGCGAGATTCCTAGTCGCAAAAGCACAATATCGTTATCCGTGTTCTTCGATACATGTTGAAGGATTGTCCGAGTTCAGCCTAGCGACATGCTCTCTGGCCAATGGTTTAACACATGATCACGTGTATTTCGTAGTTATTCAGATGATTAGTCGTTGCGCTGTCGCGGGTAGAATGCCAACCTAGGGATCATGTCAAACCGGCAAGCATCACTATTGCCACTACGTGATATCGTAGTTTTTCCGTACCAAGTCGTCCCGCTGTTCGTGGGCCGAGAAAGGTCTATCGCCGCACTTCAATACGCGATGGAAAACGATAAAGCGATTCTGCTCGCAGCTCAAAAGAAAGCGAAGACCAACGAACCAGAACCCGAAGATATCTATGAACTCGGAACGCTCGCCAATATTGTGCAACTTCTCCATCTCCCCGATGGAACCGTAAAGGTTATTGTAGAGGGCAAACAGCGCATCCGAATACAGAGTTTCGTCGAGACCGAGCCATTCTTTCTCACCGAGTTCACGGTCGTGGAAGAACCCGAGGCTGATGACGTAGAGCTAGAAGCCCTCACCCGCTCTTTGCGTCAGACATTCGAAAGCTACGCCAAACTCAATAAGCGTGTTCCCCCTGAGACCGTAGGGGCCGTGACGCACATTCAGCCTGCCGGTAAACTTTCGGATACAATTGCTGGCTTCTTGACGCTCAAAGTCTCTGACAAACAAGACCTACTTGAAACCATCATTCCAAAAGAGCGGTTCGAGAAGCTCTTGGAGCAAATGCAGACGGAAATCGAGATTCTGCAAGTCGAAAAGAAAATTCGAACCCGCGTCAAAAAGCAAATGGAGAAGACTCAGAAGGAGTATTACCTGAACGAACAGATGCAAGCGATTCAGAAAGAGCTTGGCGAACGAGACGAGCTCAAAAGTGATCTGCAGGAACTCCAAGAGCAACTAGCGCAAAAGAAACTTACAGAAGAGGCCAGACTGAAAGCCGATACTGAACTGAAACGCTTGAAGATGATGCCGCCGATGTCAGCTGAAGCTACCGTCGTGAGAAACTACTTAGACTGGCTCACGGCTATTCCGTGGGAGGAATATACTGAAGACAACAAAGATATCGACTTCGCGGAAAAAGTTCTCGATGCAGATCACCATGGACTGTCAAAAGTCAAAGAACGAATCTTAGAGCATTTGGCAGTCACTACGCTGGTTGAGAAGATGAGAGGCCCTATTTTGTGTTTGGTAGGTCCTCCTGGTGTCGGGAAGACCTCTCTCGCAAAATCCGTCGCACGTGGAATGAACCGAGAATTTGTACGCATGTCCCTAGGCGGCGTGAGGGACGAAGCAGAAATCCGTGGCCACCGAAGGACCTATATTGGTGCGATGCCAGGTAAAATTATCCATTCATTCAAGCGAGCAGGAACTTCGAACCCTGTCTTCTTGTTGGATGAAATAGATAAAATGTCGACCGATTTCAGGGGAGACCCGTCGTCAGCGCTTCTTGAAGTCTTAGATCCTGAGCAAAACTCAACCTTCTGCGACCATTATCTGGATCTTGATTATGACCTCTCAAGGGTCATGTTTATAGCTACGGCGAATGACATGTCAGGAATCCCAGGTCCGCTTCAAGACAGGATGGAGATCATTCGGCTGTCCGGTTACACCGAAGTAGAGAAATTAGCGATTGCGAAGAAATACCTCGTGTCGAAGCAACTTGAAGCGAACGGTCTTACAGACGTCGAAGTAAACTTTACAGAAGATGCGCTCAAAAAAATTATTCGCCAATATACTCGCGAAGCCGGAGTTAGAAATCTAGAGCGCGAAATCGCGAGCGTATCGCGTAAGGTGGCGAGAGATGTCCTAAAGCGCGGTAAAGATCGAAAAATCAAGATCACTGGAAAGCGAGTCCAAACCCTTCTGGGAGCCCACAAATATAGGCATAATAAACAAGAGGAAAGCGACCAAATCGGTATATCGACGGGCCTTGCCTGGACTCAGGTCGGTGGTGAAATATTGACGATTGAGGCCGCAATCATGACGGGAACCGGTAAAATGACAATCACCGGGAAACTCGGAGATGTCATGCAGGAATCGGCTCGTGCCGCAATGAGTTATGTGAGAGCAAGGGCAGCGCTACTCGGGCTACCGCCAAAATTTTACTCAGAGATCGACCTTCATGTTCACGTACCTGAAGGCGCTATGCCTAAAGACGGACCAAGCGCCGGAATAACAATGGCGACGGCGATTGTTTCAGCCCTTACAAAAATACCGGTCCACCGCAACGTCGCTATGACGGGTGAGATAACCCTGCGCGGGAGAGTTCTTCCAATTGGCGGTTTGAAGGAGAAAACTTTGGCAGCTCACCGGGCAGGTATTTCACACATCTTATATCCTAAAGATAATGAAAAAGATCTTTCGGAGATTCCGAAATCTATTCTGAAGGATGTAACGATGATTCCGGTCGACAGCGTGGATGATGTTCTGAAGTACTCACTCGCTGTTGAAGATAAAGACAAGTTCTACGAACAACTCCAAGAACGGAATCAGAACGTGGACTCTGAATTGCCTGAGCCCGCCACACTTACCACGTAGAGGACTGACCCGGACCTCTCGCTATAAAATCGGACCTGGCCGTCGCTTCGGCCATAATGATTTCTCTCTTCGAAAGGTCAAGCACCTCGACCCGATCCGGAGTTTCTAGAGCTCGAAGAAGAGCAGATTCCAAACTTTCGTATTCAGCTGAAATAAAACGAACTTTCTCAACGGCTCGTGCGTATCCTCTCTTTCCGTCCTTGACGCGAGCATTCGTCGCCACACGGCTGAGTTCTGCGCGAGCTTTTTCTTCATTATGAATGAGTCGGAGCGCGCGAAGAGCCGCCGCATATTTTGCCGCGCTTGAGTACCGCCTGTCGGGCACCAAAGATGTCGCTTTACGAAAGACGGAAATAAGGGCTCGAGGCAAACCAGTCCGGGCTTTCTCAAGACCGGGCATCTCCCCCTTGGAGACTTTCATCATCAGTTGTGTCAGTTCAATTTCGCCGTAAATTCGTTCCCCGGCGAGAAGCTCCCAGAACGTAGCGGAGGCAGAGTAAATATCCGTTCCACGTACGGCTGGTTCACCCATAATTTGCTCGGGTGCCATATAACGAAACTTACCTTTGACTTGCCCTGTCTCAGTTTGAGCTTTCCTCTTCTTGCCGCCAGCGATTCCCCAATCAACAATACGAATGTGACCGCTCGTTTCCACCATAATGTTGCCGGGAGAAACGTCACGATGGACAATATTGAGTTGCTCACCCTCGTCATCGAACAAGTCGTGGGCGTAATGAAGTCCATCGAGTGTATCGAGAAGGACGAGCAGTGCTGCCTCGAGTGATAGTTCTCTTTTGCGCTCGCGAAGAGTCTGTTGAACGCGGATAAGGTCAACTCCATCAACGTGCTCTAACAAGAGTCCGAGCTCGCCGTCGTTCTCAATAAGTTTCAATACCCTCGCGATGTTTCGGTGGTCTAAACGGCCGGCGATTCGCGCCTCATCCAGAAGCATTTCGCGAAAGTCGGGTTCGTGAGCGAGATCGGGCCGGATAAGCTTAAGCGCAAAAACCTCGGATGGGTTTTGTGGATCTTCTACTCGGTAGATCTCGGCCATACCACCTCCCGCTATTTTCTCGAGAATACGGTACTGTCCGAATTCGGCCATGTTTTCGCGTGTAAACGACAGTTCAGGCGCCTGGTTGCTATTTTCGAATTCGTCCAAGGTGTTCAGGCCTCAGCCGCGGCAAAAAAGAATGTACTCATAGAACAGAATACGCGGCCACTGCTCAATGTAATGGGATCGAGACCTTCTTCTCGTCGGACGATTGTCCGACCTCGTAAACCACCACAAGCCCAAAAACCATTTGTCGGCGGAGTCCGAGAAAAAGTGAAGAATTTCAACAAAAGTTGTCGGTAGAAGTTGCACATCAGCGCTCAAAAGTGCATGGTTTGCGTGTTTAAACCGGACAGGCGGATAGCTCAGTTGGTAGAGCGTCGGTCTTACACACCGAATGTCGCAGGTTCAAGTCCTGTTCCGCCTACCACCGGTTTTTTCAATGAGATCAGTCGAAATGGCCGAATATAGCCCCGAAGACTACGTGCTTGCTAACAAGCTCAACGTTAAACTTGCCCTCGAGCCCGATAGCCAAACTGCATCAGAAGCACGCGGCCTGGCCACGAGGATGCTCGACTACGTTCGTGAACAAACGGAAGATTATGACGCCTTTGTGCAGCGGGTAGAACGCGCGGAGAAGTTCCCGCTGACAGATTCAGCACAGCCGAAGAAGGACGAAAAAGCACTCAAGGTCGTTTATATTCGAGCGAAGACACTACTAGACGCAGCGACTTCCCACGGGGGCTAAAAATCCCAAACATTTGCCCCCTACTCCTTCAAGTCCAACATCTTGATGAGGTAGGAAAGTAAATCTACACCTTCACGGACCGAAGCAGAGCGAGCATCGGCGCCACCGTGCCCTGCATTCTTCTCAATCCTGAGCAAAATAGGTTCTTTGCCTGAATTATTATGTGCAACTTGCGCCACGAACTTTCGAGCGTGCAGTGGATCCACTCGGTCATCGGTATCAGTTGCTAACATAAGTAGAGATGGATACTTCACACCTGTTTTGACTTGATGATACGGAGAGTAGGCTAGGATGGCGCGAAACTGTTCCTCATTTTCGGAACTTCCATATTCGGGGATCCAAGTTTTTCCACTCCCAAACAAATGATATCGAACCATATCGAGTAACGGTACACCGCAAACAACGGCCCGAAACAGGTCAGGTCGTTGAGTCATCGCTGCACCCACCAGTAAGCCGCCATTACTTCGCCCGGAAATGGCGAGCGAGGAAGGCTGGGTGTATTTCTCCGTAATCAAGTATTCCGCCGCGGCAATGAAATCATCGAATACATTCTGCTTGTTGAGTAACATTCCTGCTTTATGCCATTTTTCCCCGTACTCTCCACCTCCGCGTAGGTTGGGAACAGCGTAGACACCGCCCTGCTCAAGCCAAGCATACGTAGGAGCGGAAAACCGAGGCGTAAGAGAGATATTGAATCCACCATATCCATACAAAAGAGTTGGATTCTCTCCGTTTAGAATTAATCCTTTCTTGTGGACGATAAACATTGAAACTTTTGTTCCATCTTTTGATGAATACCAAACTTGTTTTACCTCAAACTGTGATGCATCTACGCTGACGTTACTTGGGGTGAACAAAGACGTCTCCCCGTTTGAAACTAAAGTTCTATGCGTCGCATACGGACTTGTGAAAGAATAAAATCCGAAGAATGCTTCATCGTCATCAGGGGAGCCCACGAGAGACGTTGCGGATCCAAGAACGCCCGTATCTAGAGTGCGAACAAATTTTCCTCCCATAGTAAAAATTTGGTTCTGACTCGTGGCGTTTTGCATATACGTCACACCGAGGTGACCACCGACTATCGAAAACGTTTTGAGTACTTTATCTGCATTTTCGGGTATCAATGTCTTCCACGCCTTGCGGTCTAAGTTAGACGGATCAACCTCCATAATTTTCCAGTTCGAAGCTTCGTCATTCGTGGCTACATAAAATTTGTTTTTATGGGCTGTGATCCGAAAACGCGCATTTCTCTCTTGCGACAGAGACTTCCAGCCTACCTTTCCATTAAAGTCTTTCGACGGTTCGCCGTTACCCGTCATCTCACGAACAAAGACTTCATTACGCGACCAACCGTGCCAAATACTCAAAAACAGCCAACGGCCATCCTTCGAGATATCTGCACTGATGAAGGTTTTAGGGTTATTTAACCGTTCATGAATAATAATATCCTCTTCAGGTTTAGTTCCTAATTTGTGGTACCGAACTTCGGCGAATCCAGGTCGATCCGCGACAGGAATCTTCGGATCAGTTGGCAGCCAAGTATAATAAAATCCGCTGCCATCAGCATTCCAAGAGGGGTCGGCATACTTCGCGCCCGGAATAATATCTACGTCGGACGTTTTTCGTGTCCGGACGTCCATCACGTAAAGTGTCGCTTCGTCCGCATTGTTCGGACGTAGACTATACGCCAGTTTTTCTCCGTCCCAGCTGGGTGAACGGGTACCCAAGCTTACGGGCCCGCCGTCCTTACTCATTTCATTGGGGTCGAGAAGAACTGTCTCTTTACCGTCCAAGGAAGTCTTATGATACAGAATTCCTTTTTCTACGCTGGCCGGACGCTTCCATATAAAATAACCAGAGCCGCGTTTACGGGGTGTTCCAATTTCATCCACATAATATAACTCTTTTAAACGTGTAGATAAAAAGTCACGTTTCGGCATTTTCGAAAGGAAGGTGCGCGTTGCCGCATCTTGCTTATCCATCCAATTTTGTACTTCAGGAGACTTCACGTCTTCGAGCCATCTATATGGGTCCTCTACTTTCACTCCGTGAAGTGTGTCAGAAATCTGGTCCCGCTTTGTAGTCTTATGAATCTTAGACATCGTTGGTTCCGATTGATGAGCACAGCCCAAGAAAAACGTAAGAGTGAAGAGTAAGGTAGTAAATCGCATCCCGTATGGGCTAACACAACCGTTCTGCGCTCGTCACCTAATGAAACGTAAGCTCCACCGGCCATCGTGCTTTAGCACGTAGAGCCAAGAAGTACATACTGCTCCAAAGATAGAACCCATCATATTGGCGATAACATCATCGAGAGCAGCAAAGCGCCCGGGGATAAAGGATTGATGAAATTCGTCTGATACGCCGTAGAGGGAGCCGATCACCGCTGCAGTCAAAACCAGTACGCGCCGCTCCCAACGAAAAGACAATGCGAACGCACGTAAAAAAAGCCCCCCCATTATGAAATAAGCGATAAAATGTGCGATTTTGTCGCCACCCGGTGTGCCGGGTAGCGTAGGCTGATGTGAAAGCCAGAAGATCAGCCCGCAGTAGACTATCCAAGGTCCGTGAATTAACATTTAGATAGGAAGCTTTCTATATCCAAGATGATGGAACATGGTCGTTGCTCAGCATTATTAAGCCATTATTGAGCAAATCTTTTAAGTACGTAGCTGTATCGGATGGATTAGAGATTGCATCGAATTTTTCGTTGAATGCTTTAACGGTATCGAAAGCCTCTTTACGCGTCATCTTAGAAAAATCTGGCGGCGTCATGTCGACATCTTTGAAGCCAGTATCAATAGTAGAAGAGTGAACGTCCTGGAAGAAGGTTTTGACGTTCTTGAAGTAAATTAAACGGATAACAAAATCCCTCTGACCTTCAAGCTCGGTCCTTTGGTCGGCACTGATATCGTTTCGACTCAGCAATCGCTGGATATTATTGTAATGGTCACGCAAATCGCCCTGTTGAGTGTTTTCGACGGTTCTTTCACCTGTACGGAAATCTTCAACCAAGCGAGCCGAGACCCGATAGCTTTGCATCGCTTGTCCAATTGGTTTGGATTCCAAACCATTGTCATAACCTTGTGTTGTCGTCCAGGTCGCTACATTTTCACCTTTACGAGTGTGCTTTGCAGAGTCACGATCAAGCGCATCTGCGGTATTGCCCGCCGTGCCTCGCTCCCACCGCATGATATGGGGTACTGCACCGCTATATGCCCCAGGCGCAGAGCCGTCATAAGCCCAAATCGTCTTAAGGTTTGGAAAGAGACCTCGGTAGGTTTTCATGGTATTTTGCCCGCCCGAATAACAGGCCGCGAGCAACACGTCTTCGACTTGACCCGACGCTTTTGGGAAAATATCCATGGTCTTTTTCAAATGGCGCCATTTTAACTCACCATTTTCATCGCCCCATACACCTGAGCCAACCGAATGGCCGCTGAATACTAAACGTTCAATTGTACGTTCACCTATTTCAGCCTCATTCAGCAGAATCACGAACTTTGCGAGCTCGTCTTTACCGTCCTCAGTCTGCTTATGAATGTTTTCTACAAGAGCATCGGCGCGCTCACCAGAAATACCGAGCGATGCGACGAAGGATTTCACGTCCTCTTCGTTATTCAGGTCGTATCGAACATTTTCATGACGAATGACATCCTGGACTTCACTCGGCTTCACGAATGAGACTCCGTCATGCCCTAGTTTTTTACGAAGCTCTCGAACTTCGTGGTTCGCGCCCTCATTCATCCCTATGAAAACAACACTTTTAGGCGCATCGATCTCAGCTTCAGCAGGGACATGATTGACCGGTGCAGCATGCGCAACTTGAGGCGCAACCAAGCCACCGAGAACGGACGCAAGCCCGCCCGCACCCATCAGCGTTGCCCTAACTGCGGGATTATCGACCATGCGCCGAAAGAAGTTGCCTCGAGCCCGGTTTGATTCGTCGGCTGTGCGGTGCCGCGGGATATTCTCAAAACGATCTACAGCGTTGGTTCCCTGGATCGTGCCTGTCGACTGCGCTGGAGCTTCGGCAGCGCTGCGGCCTAGTGGCTCAGCTCCAAAGTTCGGCGGAAGTCGCGGAATAGAGTTCATGAGCGTGAAGTACATCACAAAAGCCGCTAATAGACTACTTTATACGACATAAATAACGACGTTTACCCTTTATTTTCTCATTTATTTATTGAGGGGTCCACGAAAATAACGATCAGAGCTAGGTTCCAGACCGTTCATGAGAAGTTTTTACATCATTTCTCTCGTCACTTTCACCAGTGCTTGTCAGGTCGAAAACGCCATCGAAAAGCTCCCCATCGAAGGCGGGGACTTGGTCATGCTATCACTCAACCCCTTCCCTTCGCAGGAATCGAATTCGTCAGTCGATGTCTCGTCATTTATTTTGAGTCAAGATGCTGTCCCACGCTGGGAATTTATCGAAAGCCGCACATCTAACTCAAACCGTATTCAGACTCGACAGAACTCCTCCGGAGGTTTCGTTTTAGATATCTCGGAAACCGTCCAGGAAATACTGATTTGGTATGTCCCCTTCGCAAGTCTAAAAAGCCTAGACATCCTGGAACATCGCCCTATTTTTCGCCTGCGGGGCGACCCGGCTCCTGATTTAGTACAACATATTTATCGTTGCTATACCTCTCGAACCACTTGCTCAGAATCATCTAAAGGAATCGGGCCTCTCGACGGAACGAGCTGCACGCTCGATAAATTTGGCACAGCTTTGTATTTTAAACGGACTGGAGAAACTTGGGAAGAAAGTGAGCTTCCTGAGACTGGCATCACTTTGCGTGATTATGCGCTCGAGACTGCCGCACCAAAAAACGATGGCAATCAAACCTGCGAACAAAAAAGTGCATGGGATTATTAGAAAACGGAATGAGACAGACTAATACGTGACGTCAATTTCTACCGAAGTTGAATCCGTGAGGTCTGGGTCGCGTGGGTCTGTAACGGTCAACGAGATTTTATATTGACCATTCATCACATAATCTAGAACGAAGGAGCGACCTCCGTCTTGAAGCGTATGAGGCGGTGCTTCCCAGTCATCTGACGGTTCGTAACGATGCATAACGTTCCAATCAACCAATACATCAGACGGTACACTTTGAGCGCTTCCGAGCATTACGTCGTCGACAAAGGGAGCGAAGGCGGATTTATCATAGTCGATCACGGCCCGAATCTTTGGACGAACACTGACGTCAATCGAGTCCGCTTTCCCGATGGTAGATCCCTTAGAAGTCACAATTCCATAAATCCGATGACACCCTACTTGCGCATTCACGGGCGCATATAACGTCGCCCAGTACTGTTCGCTGTTTGTATCTAACCATTCAAAGTTAGATTCACGAATTTGCGGGACTTTAATCGGTTGGTCGCACGGTCGCGTCGAGATCCATTCGCTTCGGAAATCGAAACCAACAATTCCAGATCGTCCAACGACAATCGATTGGATACGCAAACGGGTGTCGGGCTCAACAATGTTGTCAGTCAAGCTCGGCGCTTCAACGTGAAAGTCCCAACCCAGCACCGTGACCCCAACATTCAGAGTAATGGATGTCGCACTTTTGTCCCGAGGTTCTACCGTAATAGTGCCATCGGCGACTCCACTAAGAGGAGCGTCATCGACGACACAAACCTCATAGTTAGCGTCTCCGTTTGGCCGTAACTCTAACCAATCAACGCCATTCCAATTCGCTTCCGCCAAATAGTCCGAGGACGAATACAAAGCCGAAACATTATCCGTACAGGACTTAACGAAACCCAAACAATCTCCTCGTCCAATTTCCATGACCAACTCGCCTTCGGCGTTACATTGCACTGTTGACTGGCTTTTTACCTCACCGTCGCAGCTATCACCCTTAAGCAGGACGAAGGCACATACTCCCAATAAACCTCTATAAAATTTCAAATAGTTCAAAATAATTCCTCCTATGTCTTCACCGCTAGTGGGCCCAAATAGACATCGTCATACACATCAGTGTGGTAGTTGAAGGAGAACACCGCAAATTTTAGGCCAACAAATTATCGCTTGTGATCTCAGTCACCAATGTGAAACCTGGTCGGCCACTGAACGCACTGGTCGCGACAGGTTACACCTATCGTTGACATCAACCGTGCGCTGCTTTACCTGCTCGGCAAAATGCGAATCATTCTAGCCATCAAAGCATTCTTTGCTGTCCTCGCGGGCAAAACCCTTCAGCCGGAATTATTTCTTGCGGCTGGAGAATCGGGGCCTGAGAAGACCGAAAACAAGGATACGGATTCGTCCTTGGCAACTCTGCAGCAGCAACTGGAGGAAGCCCAAAGCGCCCTAACGAAAGCTGAATCTGAACTTGCGAAGAAAAACGAAACACCTACAACCTCATCAGACGAAGTATCCCACGCTGCTGCAGTTTCCGTCCTCTCTGTTATGCAGGGCGAAGCTCGTTTACTCGACTTTGTTTCAGAAGATATTTCTGATTACAGCGACGAAGACGTCGGCGCAGCGGTCCGTGATGTTCATCGTGGTTTACAATCCACGTTTAAAGATCATTTCCCTATCGAGCCTCTTCGAGAAGAAGAGGAGGAGGCATCGATCACAGTTGCTGAAGGCTTCGACCCTCAACAAGTTCGTTTGGTAGGCAACGTAGTTGGTGAGCCGCCATTCGCCGGTACGCTTAGTCATCGAGGCTGGCGAGTAACTAAAGTGCAACTCCCGAAAGCGAAGACCGGAGAGGCAATATACGTAGCCCAAGCAGCTGAGGTAGAAATATGAGCGACGGTGCTTCCCATCAGAAGTATATTTGCGGCATCGACTTGGGTACCACCAATACCACGCTTGCGAGCGTAGCTATCGAAGACGACGCTCGCTCGATTAACGACCTTTCTATTCCGCAGCTGACCAAACCCGGGACGCTCTTGGAGCGGTCGAGTCTCCCATCGTTTATTTATCTGCCACATGCCGATGAAATGGCAGATGGAGCCATTGCACTACCTTGGAATCAGGCGATGGAGTTCATGGTCGGCGATGGCGCGCGAACGCGAGGTGCCGAAGTTCCGCTTCGCCTGGTGAGCTCCGCGAAAAGCTGGTTAGGACATGATGGAGTGGACCGACGGTCCCCTATTCTGCCGCAGCATGCCCCGCCTGATGTTCCGAAAGTATCACCCATCGAAGCTTCAACTGCGTATTTGCAGCACATTGTTGAAGCGTGGAATTCACAAAACCCAGATTTCAAATTAGAGGAACAAGTTGTTTATTTGACCGTTCCAGCAAGCTTTGACGCTGCCGCCAAGGACTTGACGATTGAAGCTGCCGCTCGGGCTGGTCTTACACAAGTCAATCTCTTAGAAGAACCCCAGGCAGCATTCTACGCCTGGTTGCATCGCGCAAACGAGAGTTGGCGAGATAGAGTCAAGGCGGGAGACCGAATTCTTGTTTGTGATGTGGGCGGCGGGACCACAGATTTTTCGCTCATTGAGGTGATCGACCAAGATGGAGAACTTACCTTAGAAAGAATCGCAGTCGGCGATCACATCCTTTTGGGTGGAGACAACATGGACCTCACCCTTGCACACCACTTGCTTGGGAAATTTACTGCAGCAGGAAAAAAACTCGACGCCAATCAGCAGCGCTCTCTTGTCCAAGCAGCACGACAAGCAAAGGAGAAGCTACTCTCAAATCCAGAACTCGAGTCTGAACCGATTGTGGTATTGGGTCGTGGCAGCAAACTGATTGGTGGAAAATTAAAAACAGAACTTACTCGGGAAGAAATCGAAAATATCCTTATCGATGGCTTCTTCCCACAATGCGGTTTGAGTGACGTTCCACAGCAACAACCACGAGCAGGGTTCATGCAAATCGGCTTACCTTTTGCTTCTGAGCCAGGCATCACTAAACACCTCGCGCAATTTCTCATGCGGCATCAAACCGCCGAACGAGGTATATCCCACATCCTTCTAAACGGTGGAGTATTCAATTCCGAAGTCCTCCAACAACGGCTCGTAAATATTGTAAGAGAATGGTTTTCCAATGAACTATCACTCATTGAAGATTCAGATCATAACCAAGCCGTTGCCCGAGGTGCAGCTTACTTAGGCGCAAGCAAGATTACCGGAGGCATGCGAATTCGGGCTGGGACCGCCCGTAGTTATTACATTGGCATTGAAACCCCGATGCCATCAGTACCGGGCGTAAAGCCTCCAATTAATGCGCTTTGCGTCGTACCTTTTGGAATGGAAGAAGGAAGCACTGCTCAAGTACCTGGTGGAGAACTGGGACTTGTCGTCGGACAGGCTGTAGAATTCCGTTTTCTTAGTTCGAGTACTCGAAAAGAAGACGTTATCGGCACCATGCTCGACTCATACACCTGGCCTGACCATTTGACCGAAGGCTCTCCCATCCGAATGAGTTTATCTGCAGATGATCTCGAAGCGGGAAGCATTGTTCCCGTTCGATTAGAGGTTCACGTCACCGAAATTGGTACTGTAGAAATCTGGGCCGTAAATCCAACAAGTGAAAAGCGATGGCGACTTGAATTCAGCGTCAGGGAAACAGGAGAAGAATAGTCAATGGCACGGTTTGTCGTCGGGATCGATTTAGGCACATCGAACTCTTGTGTTGCCTTTGCTGACCTAAAGACTCCAAGCTCGTCAGACCGTCCGAGAATAGAAATCTTCGAGATTCCACAACTCATTGGACCAGGCGATGTTCAACCGCGGACGCTTCTACCGTCGATGCTGTACATGCCTTCTAAAGTCGAGCTGAACGAACAACAGCTGCGGCTCCCATGGCAGGACTCACCCACCGAAGATGTCGCGCAAAAAGGGCTTGAGCCAGTCCTAGGATATGGGGCTCGGAAGCTTGGCGCAAAAACATCTATTCGACTCGTCGAATCCGCCAAGAGTTGGCTTTGTCACGGTGGTGTGAACCGCAATGCCAATATCCTTCCCTGGCATGCACCCGATTCCGTCCGTAAAATTAGTCCCGTTGATGCAGCGACTCGAATTCTTCTCCACATCACACAAGCTTGGAACCACGAAATGGCAACCGATGACGTTACTCTCCGTTTGCAAGAACAAGATGTAGTCATTACAGTTCCAGCTTCCTTTGACGAAATCGCTCGTAGGCTTACTCTCGAAGCCGCGAAGAAAGCAAACTTACAAAACGTCACACTTATCGAAGAACCGATGGCAGCCTTCTATTCATTCTTAGATAGAACCGGCGGAACAACTTCCACTACTGGCCTGTCAGGCGGAGAACAAATACTTATCGCAGATGTAGGCGGAGGAACGAGTGACTTCACGCTCGTTCAAGTCACTGCACCCCAAGGTGACGACGGACTACTTGGGTTCGAACGAACGGCGGTCGGAGACCATCTTCTTCTGGGTGGTGATAATATGGACCTCGCGCTCGCTCACGCCATTGAGCCCGAACTGACGAAAGGGAAAAAACGCTTAGACGCTGAGGCTTGGGCGCAGCTCAAACTAGAATGTAAACTAGCCAAAGAGGCGTTGTTTACAGACCTTACTCGCGATGAAATACCTGTCGTGCTTGCAGGCAAAGGAAGAAAACTCGTCGGAGGAGCAATGAGAGCCGTCATGCACAGGGACCTTCTGCAAAAGACGATTATAGACGGCTACTACCCTCCCCTGCAGCCCGGTATAGACGCGGAACCGACGCCCACAAAACGAGCGGGTTTTGCTGAATATGGACTCCCTTTTGCGCATGAGCCGGCTATAACAAAGCATCTCGCTGGTTTTCTTATCAAGCATGCAGAACCAACCGCTACTTTTGCGCGAGTCGACGCTATATTGTACAACGGAGGGACACTGAAACCCGTAACCGTTCGTGAACGAATTCAAACGACACTCGGGGATTGGTTCCGCTCAAGTGGTCAACCTGAGGCGCAAGACCCTAAAGCACTCGTATATGATCAAGGCACTGAATCTTTAGAGTTTGCAGTATCCAAAGGGGCTGCCTATTTCGGCCTTGTAAGGCAAGGACGGGGAATTCGGATTGGTGGTGGCTCTCCCAGAGAATTTTTCGTCGGGCTTGATGATGAGATAAGCACTAAGGAGGCGGAACAAATTAAAGTTCTGTGTGTTGCTCCGAAGGGCATGCAAGACGGGCAGCAATTAGAAGTTTCGGACCGTGAATTTCAGCTCGTGACAAACCGGCCGGTCAGCTTTCCTCTCTTTAGTTCGAATGCTCCGACAAAGAACACGGTCGGAGACGTACTAACCGTTGATAGAGATATGCTGGAGTCCCTGCCGCCCCTTCAAACGGTCGTAAAGTTCGGTAAGCAAAAAGCAGGAACTACAATTCCCGTCCGAATCCAGGCGAAACGAACTGAACTCGGCACATTAGAGCTATCGTGTTTCTCAAGAATGAGCGGCGCTCGCTTTCAACTTGAATTTGACCTTCGCGGCTCGACGGCTGAAGAGAAAAGCGTCAATTCGAATAAATCGTCTCCCTCTGTTCCTGCCGAAAGCGCAGGTACGCGCGCTCCACCCGAAGAAGGTGATTTCGAAGCTGATGCTCTAAAGCGCGGGATAAATTACATAAATGAAGTTTACGCTGTAGCCCCCCCTCGCCCCGATCCAGACAGCATCATGAAAAATCTGGAAAAGGAGTTGGGTCTCAAGCGCGATAAATGGCCGCTTGCTGCATTACGGCCAATGGGCGAACATCTCATAGAGATCTCCGAAAGAAGGAAAATATCGCCTGAACTTGAAGCACGTTGGCTCAACCTTGCTGGGTTCTGCCTTAGACCTGGCGATGGCTATCCACTCGATGATTGGCGTGTTCGTCAACTCTGGAAAGTGCATGGCGACGGGCTCAACTTTCCTAGCAAGGATCCAAGTGAGCTGAACTGGTGGATATTGTGGAGACGCATCGCCTGTGGCCTTTCACGTGGGCATCAGCAAGAACTCTCGTCAGAACTTTTCCCAATGCTCATCCCGAATCTCGCAAAACGAGCAAAGCGTAGACCACCAAAGTCTGACTCACAAATGGCAGTAGAAATGTGGAGAGCGGCTGCGTCCCTGGAAAGGATTGGAGCAAAATCACGAGCGCAACTGGGTTCAGCGCTGGTTGAGCTTATTTCGAGGAAAAAAACCCCACGAAGTGGCCTATGGTGTCTCGGTAGAATCGGTGCGCGCCGACTTCTGTATGGACCACGCGAAGCAACCGTAAAGCCGAGTACGGTAACGAACTGGATTGAAAAACTACTCAGCCTACCTAAACTATCCAGGCATGAAGCTCCCAAAGACTGTCTCATTAGTCTTGGAAGGATAACAGGAGACAGACAATTCGACCTCGAAGAAAGCGTTCGACTGGAAATCATGGCCTATCTGGTCCAAAAGGGTGTCGCGCAAGATGAATTGAAGCCGCTGAGGGAGATCATCCAGGTCGATCGAAATGATGCCGCCGCAGCTTTCGGAGAAGCTCTTCCGAGCGGTTTGCGGCTGGACTAGGTTGCGCCAACCTCGAAAATCCCATACTCCCTTACTATGGCAGGTGGAGGAAAAAAGGCTGTTTTACAGGCTCTTGGAGTAAACACGTTTCTCACAATAGTTAAGGGTGTAGCGTATGGTGTGAGTGGCTCGAGCGCAATGTTAGCCGAGGCGATCCATAGTGCTGCCGATACAGGAAACCAGGCGCTACTTCTTCTTGGTATCAAAACATCTGCCAAGGGAAAGACAGAACGACATCCGTTCGGATACGGCAAGGACCGGTTCGTCTGGGCCTTACTATCTGCGGCAGGTATCTTCTTTTTGGGGTGCGGTGTAACCATCACTCATGGCATTCATGCTCTTTCCGACCATGGAGCCAAAGATCCTCCCGGAGTGATGGTTTATAGCATCCTAGGTGTGGCGTTAGTTCTCGACCTTTTTGTGCTTTACGGCGCCGGGAAAGAGCTCAACCGCCAGCGTAAAGGACGCGCATGGCTCTCTTTCCTGAAGAACGCAGAGGATACAACGACGGTAGCAGTATTCTTCGAAGACGGCGCTGCAACGCTCGGTATCTTACTCGCTTTCCTGGGAATTTATGGAACTCACAGTCTTGGGATTGTTTGGGCCGACGCAGCCGCTACAATTCTCATTGGTATCCTCCTCGGTGCAATTGCGGTGTTCCTTGGGCAACAAAACCGCGCATACCTTATTGACCGCTCAATTAGTCATGACGTGCAGCAAAAAATTCTTAGCATCATCCGTTCCCATAATACGGTCGATGGCGTCTTTGACATCAAATCAAGGATTATCGGCGCGGGGCAACTCAGCTTCACAGCTGACGTGGAGTTCGACGGAAAGGATATTTCAGATAAAGTACAACAACGAATGGACCTTGAAAAAGAGTTTGAAAACCTCAAGTCCGTTACGGATCTTGACCAACTATTAGACAATCACGCACGTGTCGTCGTCGACGAATTGGGACACGAAATAGATCGCATCGAAAAGCAACTCAAAGAACAGGTCCCGGGAGCCAGCTTCATCCAATTAGAAGTAGATTAGCGATATCCCTGCGAATATCTGAAATCGGAAAAAAAGTACACGTCTACGAATTTGAGCATTGACACTTAGTAAGTCCAAGGGTACCAAGCAGCTCCTAGCTACGGAGCGGTAGTTAAGTTGGTTATAACGCCGGCCTGTCACGCCGGAGGCCGCGGGTTCGAGTCCCGTCCGCTCCGCCATTTTCTCTTCGGAGCAAAAGAGTCCATGCGAAAACCGCGTGGATTTTTTTTTGCAAACATTCAGCTTAGTAAGAGTTAAATTCGTCAGGTTTTAGGCTGCAAGCCAGCCCAGTGACTCTTGGAGCTTTGCCGTCAACTGCAGTGAAATATCCGAATTCTGACTGACAACATCTACGGTAAGAAGCCCCAGTTCAGGCCATGTATGAATCGCAAGAAAAATCCCAGGCACACTAAGAATCAGGCTGAAACCTTGCGGCGTAAAATGATGAGTGCATTCACGAACTTTCGAAGTTGTCAGTTGATTGAGCACATTCAGCGATTCGGCGTGAAGCCGTGCGGGGTCGCATTGAGACTCGTAGTCACTAAATCGAAACCTCGTAGACTGCGTCTCGAAAGAACGGACATTACTTTCAAAATGCATGCTTACACGTGCGCTTTTTTCAACCATAAAAGTGTAGAGTTCAGACGTCTCAAACGACGCTCATACCACGTTTTAGATAAAACACTGGTACCTCGTCAAGACTGCGAAATCTTGCCAAAGCTAATTTCTTCAAGCCTTCTCGAGGACAGCTGCTGCCCCGAGACCACCAGCTGCACAAATACCTAACAGAGCGAATTGCTTGTCAGAAGCCGCCAATTCTCGAGCCATTGTTGTCACCATACGTGCTCCAGTTGCCGCGAAGGGGTGTCCTAGCGCAATTGAACCACCATGGACATTCAGTCGGTCTTCGGGAATCTCACCAACCGCCTGCTCTTTCCCTAGTCTGTTCTTCGCGAATGCTTGGCTTCCAAGCGCTTTTGTCACCGACAAAACCTGAGCGGCGAAGGCTTCGTGAATATCAACCAGGTCCATATCCTTGAGTTCTAAACCGGCTCGATCTAGTGCTTTGGGCATTGCCATCGCTGGACCGATAAGAAGCTGGTCTGCAGGGTCAACTCCAACATAAGACCAACTTCGAATAGAAGCTAATGGCGTATATCCCAGCGCTTGAGCCTTCTCTTCGCTCATAATCAATACAGCGGCCGCACCGTCTGTGAGTGGACTCGAATTACCAGCCGTGAGAGTTCCGTCTTTTGCGTATACGGGTCTGAGCTTCGCGAGTTTTTCGACGGTTGTATGAGGTCTGACCAAATCATCGTTCGACACCGTACTTCCGCTAGACGTCTCAACTTTAGTGACCTCAGCGTCAAAGCGTCCGGAGGCGATAGCATTCGCAGCTCTTTGGTGAGACTGAAAAGCAAAAAGGTCTTGTGCTTCGCGAGAAATTTCGTTCCTACGCGCCATTTCTTCGGCCGCTTCGCCCATGACCTGCCCTGTGGACCGCTCAGCTATTTTGGGCATCGATGGCATCACATCGCGTAAAGGAAAGAGCTGTCCCATAATGGACAAAGCGTCCCCTGGCCCGGCTTTACCAAAAGCGACAGGTGCCATCGCATGCACGAGCTTTTGAGGAAGCTTAATTTCTGCATTGCTCGTCGAATCCGACCCGCCTGCTATGACGACGTCAGCATCGCCACGCTCAACCGCTGCAACCGCCGACGTAACTGCTTGCAAACCCGACGCACACGCTCGAGTTACCGTCATCGCTTCAGCTTCTACCGGGAGTTTTAGATCTAACGCTATTTCACGGCCGACATTTGGTGCCAGGCCTGGCAATATCACGCCACCCCATACAATCGCGTCGACTTCTTTCGTCGCTAAGGCAGTATTCTTCAATAGCCCACGAACGGCAGCGCAACCGAGTGCTATAGTATCTAATTTCAGATATTCCCCGAACGCTTTCACGAAAGGTGTACGATTTCCGGCCACGATGACTGCTTTTCTTGATTGACTCATTCTTATGCTCCCACCAACGAGCCTCCGCATACGCGGAGGACTTGTCCGTTCATTCCCATCGATTCAGGTTTCGCGAAAAAAGTGATCGCTGCCGCTACATCTTCAGGCTGCCCACCTTGTTTCAGATTATTCAGCCGCCGCCCTACTTCACGCACTGGCACAGGCATCGCATCGGTGAGTCGTGTTTCGATAAAGCCAGGCGCAATAGCATTATACGTAATTTTTCGTGACTTGTGCTCGCCTGACCAGGCTCGTACGAGACCAATGACAGCTGCTTTTGAAGCCGCATAGTTGGTCTGGCCTGGATTTCCCGAAATACCCGCAATAGAAGAAAGACAAATCACGCGACCGTTATCCCTCATCGCATTTTCGACCAGTCGCTCCGTAATCGTGACTACAGCCGCCAAATTGACATCAATGACTTGTTGCCAAATCTCAGGTTTCATTCGCCCCAGCGTTTTATCTCTCGTTATGCCCGCGTTTTGCACCAATATGTCTACACCACCGTGGCGCTCTAAGACCTGTTTCTCAATAAGTGAGGCCGCGTCATCGCTCGTCACATCGACAAGACAGACCTCTCCGTCAACTTCTCGAGCTAATCGACTCGTTATTTGGTCGTCTTGAGGACGATCAACGCAAATGACCTTCGCACCCTCTTGCGCAAGACGCCTCACAGTTGCGGCACCAATTCCACGCGCCGCGCCGGTCACCAAAGCGACTTTCCCTTCGAGCGGCTGTCGGAATGCGAAATCTTTATCTCCCTGTTGTGGAGAAACACGCAGAGGCTGAGCAGTCACGTAGGCGGACCGAGTAGATAACAGAAACCTCAAAGGCCCTACAATGAGATCCTCGGCGCCCTCTTCAAGCTGGATCCAATTGGCCGTTGTTCCATTTCGCCCAAGCTCTTTAGACAAACTTCGAATAAATCCATCGATTGCGCTGATAACGGCCCTTTGAATTGCTGATTTCGCGTAGTCAGGTGGACGAGACACGATGACCGCTCTACCGGACGCACGAAAACTCCGAACAACACAACGAAAGAAGGAGTATAAACTTTCGATATCGCCAAGTTTCGTGATTGAAGTCAGGTCTAAGACTGCTCCATGAAATCGATGCTTTTGCTGTTCTGGATCGAGATTTAGACTGCCGGGCTTTTGCCCGTACGCTTCACTGACCTCGGTAACCACTGCTGAATCTGCAACATTTGAATCGCAAAATAGCTTCGCACCGGCGGCGCCAAGCGTTTCCACGATAGAACGAAAAGCAACGGACTCTCCAACGCTATGCAAAGCGATGTCACGATTGGCGAGACACCGAATCTCTGACGGGCTTTTGTCTCGCTCTAAAAGAGGGGGCATAGGCACCGGAAGTCCTAAGGTTTTAATTACAGATTTTGCTGTAGAGTTCTGAGAAAGCTCCATAAGTAGATCAGACATTTCTTACTCTTCCTTTTTTCTTAATTGATATCGCCCTTCCATATAGGCTGGGCCGCCAAGGGCATCGCCGACGCAAATCTCGCCGTGTGCATCGACATAAACGCCTACCTTTGCCGGCAGAACCAATGGACGCCTGAATTCAACCTCAAAGTTAGAGATGAATTGTCCCGGCGGCACACGGTGTCTTCGAATAGCTTCCATAGCTCGCGCCATGGTGCAAAAGCCGTGAAGAATGGTATTTTTGAAACCGGACATACGGGCATATGCCGGAATCCAGTGAATAGGATTAATATCACCAGTCAACTTTGCAAAATCTAAACCTGCATTTGCACGAATCTTTTGAAAACTGATTTCCCGCATATGCAAAGGAACAGAAGGTTTAGGCTTGGGTGCACTTTTTGCGCCTTTTTTCTTTAGCGGAATCACCGGATACAAATGGGCAATCATCAGCTCTTCACCAGATGCAGACTTTGTGACAATTTTCTGATCGATAAGCACTCGTCGGCCATTATCATCCACGCTCATTAGTTGGGCAGTCACAACGAGCTTTTCATTTGATGGAATTGGTCTTCTCACTTCAATTGAACATCCACCATTGACGACTTTAGCGAGAGGATACGGCAATGGCTTTAGAGTTCGGGCCGCTACTCCAAAGCCCCACTGCGGGAACATATGATGCGGAACCATTCCATTGTAGCTCGAAGGGTCACCACCAACAGCCTTGATATAGTCCTTGATCAGTTTTTTTGGGCGAGGAGACACCGCTTCTTCAAGGACAGGCCCGGGTAAATCGACGACGTCCGACGAGCTCTCCTGAAATGCGTTAACAAGAAGACTGCCCATTCCTGAGATCACCGACCCCTGAGATAACAAATGCTTATACGTTACACTCATGGTCAGCTCGCCATCTCTTGTGGCCCAGAAATCACATCTTCCTCTAAGGACGCTAACAGCCGTTGTCCAGTATGCAAAACCTGCTCATGAAGATACCGTGCTCGAGGTAAGGCTCGCTCGATATAGCGCTCAAATACCGCGACACGTTCGGGGTGCTCACAACTTTGTTCCCACAATATTTCGCAAATAGCAGTATCTACTAAAATTTTGGCAAGCCTTTCAGCGTGCAACATCGCAAAAGCGAAATCTCTCTTAGGATCCCAGTTTTTAGCGAATCGATTCGGCCATTCGTTCACTGGTTGTCCTCGCAGCGCTTTCGCTTTGTCGACAGCAGTCCTCGTGATGAGATGGCGCTGAGTCGCTAATGATATCGATTGCAGGCGCGCAAGGTTTTTTTCGTTTGGATCTTTCGCTGACGCCTCTTTCCAACGAGTCTTCGCAATTTTGCGCGCAAATTGTGCGGGGTTCTTCAGCGCCGCACCCAATGTATCTTTCATCGACATGAGCGCTTGAATTTGGCTAGTACCCTCGTAGATTGGAAGAACCATAGCATCTCGCAAAAGTTTTTCCGCGCCGTACTCTTTTGTATACCCTACCCCGCCATGAATCTGCACACATCGTTGACCAAACTCTACCGCTTTTTCGGCCGCTAAATATTTGAGTAATGGAGTCAGGCGTCGGGAAGTGCTTCTGTATCTCTTCAAAAATTTCTTTTCCGATTCGACTCTGTCCGCGTCACTAAGAACACCTGCCTCAATCAACATATTAAGTTTTTGCGCCATCTCTTCGTTGAGTGCGCAGGTGACGCCGAGTGCTCTAAGTCCTTCAATATCGCTCTCCATTTCATCGAGGTAATCGGCGATCATTTCATGGCGATCAATTGTTTTGCCCATCGAAGGACGTTCCCGAGCGTAATCACGCGCCAAGCGTAGTGCTGCCTCGCAAAGACCGATGGATTCAAATGACACTCCAATCCGTGCATTATTCATCAAAATGAGCATGTACTTGAAGCCTTCGCCCCTCTTGCCGATAAGTTCGGCCGGAGTGTCTTCAAACGTGATTGTCGCGGTCGCCGAAGCATGATGACCGAGCTTTTCTTCCAATCGATCTACGGTGGCATAGCGAGTCATTTTCCCGTCTTCTTCATCAAAAGCCTTCACTAAGAACATCGAAAGCGATTTCAAACCGGCCAAGGCATCTTCTTGCTGTGATTCAAGCTCTGTTTTCGCGATGACGAGGTGATATTTGCCATGACCTGAAGTAATGAAAATCTTCTGCCCGTTAAGCAGCCATTGACCATCCTCATCTTGTTTGCCGGTCGTCTGCATTGAGGCCATATCACTTCCTGCGTTCGGCTCAGTGATATCCATGCAGCCCCATGCCTTGCCATCTCTAATCTCAGCGATGACATCCGCAAATCTCGTTTTGGAAATGGTTCCCGCTTCTAAATCAAATTCTGTGGTTCCTTCATTGAATGAATAAAGTAAAAGCGCCATGGCTATACCACCATGGAAACTGTGATGCGTCATTACCGAAATATCGGAACGTCCTATAAGTTCACCGCAAAGGTAAAAAAGCGTAAGTGGGCAGTTTTGGCCACCCAGTTCGCGTGGGATACACATGCCGTGCAACTCCATCTCTTTTATTTGGTCAAAGATGCCTTGCAGTCGAGGAGGAAAGCTCGCCTCACCATTTTTGTATTCAACGCCCTCTTGGTCCAGCTGCGCCGAATAGGGTGCAATTTCTTCTGCTGAAAAAGTCCCAACGAGATCGATAATTTCTCGATAAAAATCTACAGCTTCGGGAGCACTCTGGAAACCATCGGGACTTTGATAGAAATACTCCGTAATTTCTACGAGGCGTTTCCAATCAATGCCCTTCTCCATATAAAACTGCATATCTACATTGTCCGCATAAAAATTGGCCATCTGTTAGGTCTCCCTTTCTTTTGAACCTCGAATAGATTCTTGGTGGTGTAAGTAACTATCTACAAACAAACTGTGCCGAGCACTTCGCTTGAGCTCTGCTGCTGTTTTTTTTAAAATTTCTTCTCGTGTTAAATTTGGGAACAAAGCGATCGTACACTCTGCAGTACCAAGGGCAGTCAGCGCAACACAGGCTATCTGTAAAACATAACCCTCTGGGTCTACATTAGAACGAATCTGTCCCGACTCTTGGCCCTTACGAATAAAAGACCCGACTATCTCGACCCATGCTTTCGCTTGCTTCCTCAAAACATTTTTGAATTCGTCAGGACGGTCTAAAATCTCTCGAACCAGGAGCCTTGCCCGATCAACATCGCGGGCGAAAAAATTTAATAGTTCATCAATGACCGAATCAAATTTCGCCAATCCAGACTTGGCAGTTGCCATTAATAAATTGGGTAAGACGTCATTCCATCGAAGCAAGAGCGCTTCGAGAACCGCTTCGCGCAAGCTCTCCTTTGTACTGAAATAATACAAAACAGATTGCTTTCTGACGCCGACGGCATCCGCAATGACCTGAATAGAAGTACCATCAAACCCCTTAGCAGCCATGAGTTTGGTACTCGCGAGGATAATGCGCTGTCGATTATCGGCGACTTCGGTTTTTGCGGGCTGACTCATCCTTTACACCTGGTATAGATCTGTCTACCATATGGTAGACAGATCACAAAGCACAAAATGACGCACTTAGTTATCACAAGTATTTTTAGCTACCTACGTACCTGAGCTTCCGCTGAAGCGGAATATTTCGGTCGATTCCGCTTGATTTCTCGAGGGAAGCTCCTCAGCCAAATCGAGCATCACGGCTGAGCAAGAATTAATCGGTTTTTAGGCGTGATTTGGTCGGAAATCTTCGACATTTTTACCTGGTAGCCCATGGCACGAAGACGGGCAACCCGCTCGATATCGATTGCCATGTCCCCAGGCACCCACGCATCATAGCCAGCTCGATTTTGCTTTTTCAGAGCATGGCAGCAAGGCATCACTGCGACGCGACAACCCGCTCTCACTGCCCTATCAAGAATTTCATCTGTCAGTCCGCCACAAGCATGTACAGACACAACAATATCATCCGGCGAAAGTGAAATATTTTGAATGCTAGACTCACGATATTCAACAGCACCATCAAGTCTAGGCCACTGCTTGATTAGCTCCATCGCTATACGACGGCCGCAGCTTGTAATCTTTCGATCAACTGCCAATGCCGAGTCACGCGTACCGCCCATGAGTAGCATCGCATACGCCAGCAACCCGTGACCACAGGCAAGATCAACGACCCGTCCTTTTTTAAATTTTCGACGAACTCGCTTCGCGACCTCCCAGGCCTCAAAGAGCTCTTTACGCGGTAAACAACCCGCTTGGCATACGGTCTTACCAAAATTGTCGAACAAAGAGTCTCCCGGGAACAAATCAACAGTATCAAGTGTAAGTCGGTTCAATGAACCCGGGTTACGCCCTCTTGGTAATTCGATGCTCTCCATAATTTAACGGCAGTAAGCTCCGTTTCCAGAAAGGAATGCTCTACAGTTTTTCGACGAGCAATAAGCAGTATTCTTACGTAAGTAGGCTCGACAGTCTTTTGTTTCACAGTAGGCCGCATTACGTCGAATCATTGCTTTGCAATCTTTTGACCCGCAGTACGCGGCGTTATTACGCAAAATCGCTTTACAATCCTTACTCTCGCAATACGCCGAATTACCTCGTATAAGCGCTTTACAATCCTTCGACTTGCAGTAGGCTGCATTGCCTCGAATGAGCGCTTTACAATCCTGCTGTGACCAGCTTCGATAGCCTAATTCGACAACGCCAAGGGGTGCTGCAGCCGTGGTAAGAGTAAAGGACGAGCAAAGGAGCAACGCTAAGCCGAGGTGTCCAATGAATGAACGAACCTTGAGGTGTTTCTTAGCAAAGCTCTGACCTATTTTTCTAATTAACAGTGCCATCTTTGACTTCTGAAGCAAGTTCCAAAAGTATCTCGTCCGTAGCAGTCTTCAGTTTAGTCAGCGTGACGTAATCGACACGAGCGGCCCAAATTGGCTGCTTACGAGACTCCGGATCTCGTCCCTTCACCACCGCAAGCTCAACGGAAGTAACCAGGGGTGCAACGGTTGCGATTTCGCGGGCGAGTTTAAGACCGAACACCTTCTTTTCGATATCAGACCTAGGTTTGGATGCAGCAAAAAATCCAAGTCTCGTGTAGAGCCCATTTCCGGATACGCCCATCTCAAAATTTGCTATCGAGGATTTCAAGGGGCTACCTTGGAATCGCTGCTGAATCGACATCCCAATCTTGTTCATCTCAGAGGACTCGAGAGCCTCGGCAGCCTTTATGATATCTTTTGGGATATCAGCAGACGCATTATTAATGACTTTGCCTTTTTCGTATAGAGTCCGATTCCGGACGCGGCCATCTTCGAACCACATTGTCCACTTTCCATGAGGCCGCCCTTCTAGGTACGAGCCGACCGAAGCTTTTTCACCATTCTTGAACCAAAGAATCTCATCTCCGTGTTTCTCGTTATTTTGAAACGTAGTCTCGCTCAATTTTTGACCGTCTTTCGACCAAGTCTCAGAAAGTCCATTACGTTTGCCAGCCTTGAACTGACTCCTCGACATCATTTGCCCAGATTTCAACCAAATGGTCAGGGTTCCATCCAATTGGCCGTCTTTGTAGTCGGCATCTTTGCCCAATGTACCGTTTTCGAAAAAGAGGAGCTGTTTACCTTGAAGGTTCCCCTTTTCGTCTAAACATGACTCAAGTTTGTTTTTGCCTTCTTCTGTAATTTTGAGTTTGGAGCCGGCTGGACACCTCGTGTCTTTTTTTTCACACGCGCTGCTTATCAAGCAAACCGCTATCAGCCCTTGAATCGATAATTTTGTAATTCCCATCTGTTAACATTTATCTAAACCAATCGAAACCTTTTGACACTTACGAATCGCAACAAAAAGACCTAAGTCAGGAGGGAATCCTGGTGTGAGATAAAAACATCCATGGGGCAATCAGAGAATGCACTAAGCTGTTCACGACGTCGAATGAGTAGGTGAGATTACGGACATTATTCGTGGTGGTCTCCAAGCAATAGAGCCCCTACTTGAGAATGTCGAAGAGGATGTCCGAAGGATGAATAAAGAGGCGTTTCGATAACTGAGGATTATAACCGATGTGCAAGGTGCAATTTCAGGGAGCTTTGTAACCGCGGTCTAAACCGAACCATTCGAGTTAGATACTCCAACCTTGGCAACCCCTTGTTGGACGGCGGACGGCTGTTGATGAACTGGAGATTTCATTGTCTTGATGAGTCGGCAGGCAGATTTTTCACGACCTCGGTTCTCAACTCTCAACTCGAAAGTCCCCGGTTTGCTCATCGCCTTTTCCGCGAGTTCTTTACAAGATTGGATGCTCACTTTGAAGGCTTCCGCATTCGCGCTTCGAATTTTGTTCGCCTTAGAGCGAGTAAAAATCGAGTCGCTTGCTACGTTGAATGTGAACGTTCGACGAATTGGCCGTTGGCTTGTACCTCGCTTCCCAGTGATCGTGAGATGATACAATGCCTTGAAGCGAAGACCTGCCCACATTTCTAAAGTCGAAGTTTGTTCAATGTCATGGATTGCTGAAAATGTAACCGGACCGGAAGCGTGCTCCCCTTGCTCATCGACATTCTCTTGCTGCGCCGAACCTGGAACAAAATCAAAATGATCGTGACCAGGATGAGCGAGTGCCGTCGATGCGGAACCAGCGAGTGACGTTATGGCCAATATAGATAAGGTGTTCAATATAGATTTCATTTCAAATTCCTGTTCGTATAAACTTTTGCGCTCGTCTAAAGCGCTATGTCTTTTCTATCGGGCGGCATGGCCAAGCTCTTAAGGCTATCGCAAAAAAAATCACAACATACTGTAATTACGAGTATTATTATTGCAGTTCCTCCCAGCACATGCTCTTATTTAGCTGCCAAGTGGAACGTTTCCTTCCTCTTGCCTGACATTGACCTACACCCTCCTCTCTTCTCCCTCAGGTACAGCGAACACAGTCATAACACTCGCCTCATTATTGAAAACGAGTAGTAGAAACGGGCAAAACTACGGACAGCACATCGCACTCGGTGTTGGCGCGCGATGGAGAATATGGACATTTGAGAAGTTGCGCTTTGGTCAGGCGACAACCACCCCAGAGGTCTTTCGATCCTTCCAAATGACGAATACACTCATTCGTTTTTGACAAATGTTCAGACCTCAAAATTTACGCCTACCTTGTGTATTGATGCTGCGATCTCTTGAACAAATAATTTTCGAATAGCGAGGAAGAATTTATGCGAGTCGCTCCTTTCATTCGAACGAAAAGTAAGAAGTGTATAGATTATGACCATACTTTGTCTGGAAATTGTTACGCCACCGAAAGCGGCGCACTTTTCGTCTCGAACATCAGCAACTACAAGATAATGGTAGGTAATTTTCTTCGTGTACTAACAACGCTAAGCCAGCATAGCTCACACCAGCTAGAAGAAGCGTTGACTTTGGCTAAATCACCTTGCTCAAAGGGCTATAATATGACTGTTATGCTGGTGTATGCATCAGCTCAAATTACATCTGCATTTCCTTCTCGCCGTTTCATTCCTTTCTGGAGGCTGCGATGAAATGAGTAACCAAGCGAATGATAATCCTTTTCCGAACATGACAGACGCAGGCTTTGCTCCCCCTTCTATTGACGCTGGATATCAACCTTCATCCTGCGCCCCGATAGGCTCGCCACTGCTACAAGGAGCAGCGCCGTATGCTCGAGGCGATACAGCTTTTGCGTACGATGACGATTGCGCCCGGATATACATGTTCTTCGGAGACAAAGCCGTACCGCAACTTTGCAGTTTTCCTCCCTCTGAGTTTGTCACCGAGGGGTGGTTTTTTGATCTAAATACGCGCGTCTGGTCAAAATTAACGCCTGAGGGGGCAGCGCCTATGGAGCGCGCAAGAGCCTCTGGCGCTTGGGATCCGGTCCGTAAACAGTATCTCGTTTTTGGAGGTCGTTATCGTTCTGGAACGAGCGGGCCTTACACATTTCTCAATGACCTTTGGTCGTACAGCCCGGAAACGAATCAGTGGACCGAGTTATCTTATGCTGGAGACTCGAGTGCTCCTAGAGGCCGCATGAATACGGAAATGATTTTTGACGAGGAGACAGAAAAGCTGATGATGTTTGGCGGAGGGCAACTCACCGCAAACTTCAGCTCGTTCATCCCATTTAATGATTTATTCACCTACGATTTGAAGTCGAACACCTGGGAGCAAATTACTCCGGCGAATAATCCCCCCCCTGCTCGTCTTTTCCATAGTTCTGCGTTCGATGCGAAACGTCGACGACTTTACATTTTTGGAGGCGGCGGAGCGTCGGCCTTCCAAGGGCCTTTCTATAATGACATGTGGTATTACGATTTCGGCACGAACAGGTGGACCGAAGTTCCCACGAACCGAAATTTCCCCGCACGCCGAATTAAAGGGATGTTTGTTTATGATTCGGACAACGATCGAATCGTGATGATGGGCGGGCACGACGACACTTCTTTAGGAAATACCGCTGATGTTTGGTCTTTTGACCTCGAAAACCAACAATGGAACCTGGAAATCGCGGGAGATGAATTCAACAAGCCCCCCAATGACTTCTGCGATCCACCAGCGGACTTCGCCACGTTCGATCCGAATTCACCCGAGCGTCGAGCGTCGCACATTTTCACGAATACTCGAGACGGCGCATTTTTGTTCGGTGGACGCACGGATTGTGGAGTGGCCAACGATTCTTGGCTCCTAGACCTAAACTCTTTTTCCTGGGAAACACTTAACGAGTCGATTTCAGGAATGACGTGCTATCGCTCCGGTCGTACTGATTGCGATGACCCCGGAAGTAAATTGTGTGGCTAAGCGGACACACATTTTGACTTAGATCGAAAAACACACAAGCAAATCTAGTCACTTAGCTACACTAAAAAATATTGCGGCTTTTTTGTCACAATCACAACGGCAATCGCACCTAGAAACTGAAAGGCTATCTCCGAAAAGAATAATATCGGGGATACACCTTCAGAGTAGTAAAAAATAGCAAACACTTTTGACCCTGAACATGTCGTCATTTCGACCCCTCATCTCTAATCTCTCTTTTGGTAAATGCGATGTGTTCAGGGTTCATTTCAAAAACTCAGGTCGTATGATGTGCGACACGTACGAATTTTTCACAATTCGCCGAGAATTTTGCGCATAATCGCTCAAGTGCTTCGGTCAAAGCTACTTCCTGGAATCATTTGCCTCAGCGCTTTCGTTGGTTGCGGGACCACTGGGGAAACCGAAATCGAACTCCTCAATAGTACGGAAACCGTCATCAACGACTTCTCCGTGGCCGGAGAAATGGACGAAGGCGTCTCCGCAGGCTTCAACTTAGACGGGCTCGTTTCTGATTTCCCAGACGGACGGAGTTGTTATCAACAAGACTTTCGAGACGAAAATGGTCTTGAAGGCATCGATAACGCACTCGCAAAACTACTTCCTCTCATAGACCTCGCAGGTGAAGGCGCACTTGAAGGACTTCTTCAAGAAGCCATCACCGAAGGTCGCTTACTTCTTATATTCAGACTTGAAGAGCTCACGAATGGGCAATTCAATATCAGTCTACTTCGAGGACAGGATACTCCGATTCTTGGAACCGATGGATTGGTACTGAGAAGTCAAACACTTGCGCTGCACGAAGACCCCAATCTCGCAAGATTTGAAAACGTGACTATCGAAAATAATATCCTGCGGGCGGGCCCTGGTAAGCTTCACTTACCTGTCATTATTTTCAACATTCTATATGAGCTAGACGTTGAAAATGGGTACATAGAGTTTGAGCTAAATGACACCGGGGATATCGTATCCGGTAAGATGGGCGGTTCTGTTACTCGCGAGCAGGTCATGCAGCTGGCGACGACTGCTGCTGGACGAACCAAAGGACTTCAGCAACTCCTTTCAGGCGGTATTGATGATGCAGCAGATTTGGATCCAGACACGACTGGAGAATGTCAGTCGCTTTCAATGGCTGTCACCTTCGCTGGTGTCCAAGTTTTCACATTCTAGTCTTCATGCTCCCAATTGAACACAGATGGCTTTGCGACAGACCATCCTTCCGACCGGCTTCGTTCTCCTCCTTTGTCACGAACCTCAAACAGGTTTGGCTAACGGCCTGAGTACTCAAGTTTGGATAAAGCTCGATGCCGATCACTTTTAGAGGACAGCGAACTACGTAATCTTTTACAAGATTCAGCGGTTCGAGAAATGCTCGCGTGTAACGAGAGGAAAGAAAACCAAACGACTCTCACAAAACTATCCAACCTCTGTTGCGAAAATGTTCTTATGGAAGTTGATACTCTTGAAATCGTATGGCGGCGTCTTTGGAGCGAAATTCGCGACCTACAACAGCGCTCTTTTGAGCACCACGCTCCGCATCGTGGCGCGGTAAGACAACGTCAAGACAGGATTGAATATCTACGACGAAAGGTTCGTAAAATCCGAGAATCTCTACGAAACTGAACCTTGATTCTGCCAGAATACGTCGTGTACACTGATGAAGGCTTAACGGATTGAGCCACGGAGGGACACTGATGTCCGTAATCGAGGGTAGCACCCTAAGGCGAATTAATTCGTCTCAGATCAATCGTAATCTCATTCGCGCGGACTCGGGCGTTGGTGCCGGAGAGTCATCTTTTTCATCCATACGCAGGCTCAAAACCATCAGCTTTCCACAGCGCGTACAGTCACTTGACTCGGGTGTCCGCGCACCACAAGACTCTATAGATTTCTCCAAAAAAGCCTACGATACGGGGCGTTCCCTCACACGTGGGCACCGGCTTGGCGCGGCCGACGCGAAACGATGGCACTACACAATAGATTCAGCGCTAAAAACAGCAAGCCGACGAGCTGCACAAAGAGTGAAAGCAGAAAACCGAGCATCGCTGAGCAAACCACTGGCCCATCAACAAACCTACGACGTCGATTTCGAGCGCAGTATCAAAAATCAATCGATGCAATTTGGTTCCGCACGAAAAATTTCATCTATGAATGCATGGTCGTCGCCGTCGATTGAGAGCCCCGCCATTATTTCCTGGGAAGGCAAACAAGCACTTGAATCATATGGGTTTTTCTCATCCATTTCGGTTCAAAGTAGCGCATATACAACCGAAGCTTAGCGTCTTTTCCAAAGTATTAGTTTAAGCTGACAAATCTAGCCGCGGCATATACTAGCCGAGCAATGTCTCTCTCAGAAAAACTCATTGAAGATATGAAAACAGCGATGAAAAGCAAGGATTCAGTCCGGGTTGGAGTTATCCGGATGGTACGAGCTGAGCTTCAAAAGGCCGAAATCAGTCAGAAAGGTGAATTAAAACCTGACGACGAACTGGCTGTTTTATCTCGCCAAGCCAAACAGCGTCGAGAAAGTATCGAAGCCTACGAACAAGCTGGTCGAACCGAACTCGCGGACAAAGAGAAGGCTGAACTTTCTGTGCTTGAATCATATTTACCCAAGCAAATGACGCGAGAAGAAGTAGTCGCGATCGCGCAAGAACTAATTGCAACCGTGGGCGCATCAAGCAAGAGCGATATGGGCAAAGTCATGGGACAGCTTATGCCAAAATTGAAAGGACGCTTTCCTGGAAAAGATGTGAAGCCCATTGTCGAAGGACTATTGGGGTAACGAGTCTGACCAGCTTGCGACACTCAGAACTAAAACATTCTCGCTTTTTCTTTTGTTTTATCAGTCGTGCCCTTTGAGGCCGAGGAGGTCTTCGAGGGCTTCACTTCACTCGGCAGCTCTTTCGATGATGTTGCTGTAGAGACCGCCGGTAAGGCTCGTATTAATGAGACGTCAAAGGGAGATTTATCCCCGCGCAGGATGTTAAGTTTCAAGCGAGCCCCAGGTGCACCTTTTAATTTAGTCACCGCCTGTTTCAGCGTCATATTCGTGAGAGGCGTCCCATCAATCGCAAGAATCTTATCGCCCTTCTTGATGCCGACCATCGCTGCAGGAGTGTCTGGGAGTACACCAACAACCTGTAAGATCCGGCCTTTTGTCGCTTTCAGCTGAAGTCCCGTCACTCCAGATGGACTGCTGGCCAGTGAATGACTTGAAGTAAACACACACAGTAACGAGATACATGTAGCAAGCAGAAGTATCTCCCAATTTTGGCGATAGGAAAAGTAAGTTCGGTGCATCAGAGTTAACACGGATACGAACCTAACCAATGTATAAGGTTGCTGCAATCAGGCATGCTGCACCGGCCAATAAAATCATCGCCGCAGCAAGAATCCAACGAGATGTTTTATCTTCTGGAAGCGCGTTCCAATGATGAGGGTGCTGAGGGTGCGGATTTGCTAAAGAGTGTACGGCTTGGGGGATTTCGTCCATTTGAGGAGGCGCAGAGGCAATTGTTGGTTCTGGAACGACCACTGAATTCGCCTCCGCGGGAACTGAAGATAAGACGAATTCCTGAGACTCGAAATTCGGAGCTGGTGCATTCGAAGCTGGCTGGACGGATTTTTCAATTTGTCGTCGGTCAGTGGGCAGCTCAAGCTCTTCCGAACCCAACGACTCAGAAGGCTTGCTCAATGTAGGCATCTCGGACTCGAAACGCTGCTGAAGTGTTGCTTGAGTCTGACTCAGCGTTGCCGGCTCTGACTCTGTCCCGTCAAAAGAATCGTCGAGGTTCACCCACTCAGAGGGTAACTCCTCCAAATCCAGCGCATGCTGTGCCGTCTCACTTGAGAGGGCGAAAACCACAGACTTATCTTTTTGAATCTCAAATTGCGACGTATCTATCATGGGCGGAATGCGAAGTTGGTCCGGAGGAAAAAATCGCGCAGCGTACTCACCCAGCTCAGCGGCAGTAGAATACTTCGTCGTCAGCCCTTCTAGCGCAGCGCGCATTGCATCCGCATCCGGATAACGGTCCTTTGGTTTGACCTGTACGGCTCGTAATAAAAACTCATCAAACTCTGCGGGCAGCTTGGAGCGGACTTCGGTTGGACGGGGGTGTTGAGGCTTAAGTACTTTATTCCACAATACCTCTAGATCTTTTTGACGGTCATCAATCAAACGTTTGCCTGTGAACAGCTCAAATAAACTGCATCCCAGGCCGTAAATATCTGTTCGGTTGTCAATATTACCGTGCTTCGCTTGTTCTGGAGCCATGTAGCCCCATTTTCCGAGTGGTACATCTCCAACAGTACGCGCCGGCATAAGTTTAGCACGAGCCAAACCAAAGTCCGCGAGTTTCACACTTCCATCAAATCCGATGAGGATATTATCAGGCGATAAATCCCGGTGGATCAGCTGCAAAGGTCTCCCGTTTTGGTCCGTGCATCTATGAAGGTAAGATAAAGCGTGCAGCACCTCTCGTGCGATGTTTAGGCCTATCTCTAGTGGTATTCGAACACCTCTAGAGTACCCCGCATCCAGTAACTCAGCCACACTCGTCCCGTGAACGTACTCCATTGCGATGTAATACGTGTCACCTAACTGGCCCCAGTCGAAACAACGAACGACATTATCATGGTCAATATGAACCATGATTTTTCCTTCATCCATGAATCGATGAACCAAGGTTTCATTGCCAACATATTCAGGCCGAATCGTTTTGATCACGCAACGACGTTTCGCGCCGCGCACAACCGCAAGATAAATTTCGCCCATGCCCCCTACCGCTAACGATTTTTCGAGGACGTAATGCCCGAAGTGATAAGGAAAGTCTTCAGGTGCAACCATCATAGCTAATGAACTTTATCGCCGCGCAGGGAAACAATACCTTATCGCGGTAGCCCCATAACGCTGTCGAGAACATACCCTGTCATTGCCCCGCGTTCAAGTCATTGAAATTCTGTAGAATTGGCTTGTTTTACGGCGGACATCTACTCATCTTAAGAACGTCCTATGTTCCTTCCCATTGGAGATACGCCTAACCCTGAGAATTATCGTCCCTGGGTAAATCATTTACTCATCTCCATCAACGTTTCCCTATACCTATTCATCGCCCTACCCGCCAGTCTTGCGGCTCCAGATGTTAACTCATCTGAGTTTTTTGAATACATGGGATATCTCAACAATTTGGTAGGACAACAGTTCAGCCCCGAGATGGTGGCTGATGTCACCTCGGCCTATGACATTTATGTTTTCAAACATGGATTCCGTCCCAACGAACCAGCGCTGAGCAGCCTTGTTTACAGCATGTTTCTCCATGGCGGGTTCGGGCATCTCGCTGGCAATATGCTATTTCTCTGGATTTACGGGGACAACGTCGAGCATCGCTTAGGTCACAAACGATACCTTATGTTGTATCTCGTATGGGGTGTGGTCGCTACGCTAAGTTACGGTTTGTTCACGAGTAACAGCGAAGCACCTTTGGTAGGTGCATCGGGAGCAATCTCCGGCGTGCTGGGATATTACTTTCTTTTGTTCCCTAAGAACCAAGTTAAGGTGTTTGTATTCTTCTTTCCTTTCATTATGAATGTGGTACTCGTTCCGGCGCGAATCGTTCTTGGTCTCTACCTCATTCTCGAAAACGTCGTACCCGCTTTAGTTGGCTCAGCCTCATCTGTCGCTTACGGCGCACACATTGGCGGTTTCTTAGCCGGACTCGCCTTTGCCATACCCGCGACGAAAAAACTCTTTCAATCCAATAGCAAGGCGACGGGCCACCGCAAAACCGCCGAGCCGATACATCTAAGTCTCTCGCGTTTACGGAATACTCTTCGTTTCGATCACGGCCCCGATATTCTGCAAGCATTGAAAGCCTGTACCGCGGAGGATATCGACCGCTTGGAAGCCCACGAAGTTCCCCGTCTCGCGGATGTATTGTTTAGGCACGGCCATATCGAACCCGCGATCACCCTTCTCAAACGAGCTCTTGTTCGGTTTGAACATCACCAAGGAGATGACGTGGTAAGACTTTATCTTGCGTTAGCTGTTATCCGCAAAGAGCAAGGCCTGTTTTCTTCTGCCCGTCAGCACGTACTCAACGCACTTGAAAGAGCCCCTTCAGAGAGTCTTTCGAGTCAAATTCGTACATTTCTAGATGGAATGGATACCGCCGAGCAAAAAAACTAGGTATATCAACTGGGATAAAGGTTCAGATAGAATGAAGACCAAGCTCCACAACATCGCACAAAAAACGAGAAAAGAAGCTGTATCAGCGGGACTAAAAGGAGCGCTCAACGCCCTCAGTCTCGCGGGCCACCTACATCCAGGGACCAAGCACCTCAAACAGAAAGTGGATACATACAAAAACATTTCTTACAACTCGACAGGCAAAAAGTTCCACACCCTAGATGTCTATCGACCACGAGGCGTGCCCGGACCGCTCCCCATCGTCGTTTATATGCACGGCGGTGGTTTCGTCATGCTGTCCAAGGATACACACTGGATGATGGCATACGAATTCGCCCATATGGGCTGCTTGGTCATCGCCATTAACTACAGACTCGCGCCCCAAAACAAATTCCCACGCGCACTCCACGACATCGCTGAGGCCTTAGAATGGGTAAAGAATAATGCCGAAAGATACGGTGGCGATCTCAGTCGCCTTGCGTACGCGGGCGAATCGGCAGGCGCGAACCTCGCCCTCGCCGCAGTCATTTGCGACAGTTGGAAAAGAGAGGAGTCATTCGCTCAATATATCTGGGACCTGGAGCTCCGACCGAAAATTGTATTGCCCGCTTGCGGAATTCTACAAGTAAGCGAACCCGACCGCTATTTGCACGACGATTCGATTCCGCTTTGGATGCGAGACCGAATTTCCAAGGTTTGTCGCAGTTATGTTGATTGGGAAACGGACTCGGAAGAGGAAGCCGCCCTAGCGAGCCCATTGGCCTTCGTCGAACAAGCCGGCCCGCCCGACCGAAGTTTTCCGGCAGCACTCATTACGTGCGGCACAAAAGACCCAATACTTCAGGACAGTGTGCGCTTGAGCAAGGCATTTGAAAAGCTAGGGTTTGCATTTGAGTATAAAGAATACGAAGGAGCTATTCACGCATTCCATGCTTTTATCTGGAAAGACTCAGCGATTGAATGCTGGGACGACCATGAAACCTTCCTTCGACAACAGAAATTCATATCGAGCTAGATAGAAATTTGTCCAAGTGGTTGAATTGACATCTCGCCTGGAAGTTCCTCAAACGAAAGTACTGAGATTTCTGGAAGCTCACATTCAATGAGCTTACGGAAATAGCGTCGAATCGCTCGACTCGTGAGTACGACGGGCTTATTTCCGTTGTGGACAACCGGCATCAGCGATTGAACGACCGAATCAACAATGCTTCGTGACAATTCGGGTTCCAAAGCTAAGTATGAACCTCCATCATTGAAGTGTATCGCTGTGCGTACGGTATCTTCGACCATTGGGTCCAATAGTACCACCGAGAGCTCGCCACTCATTCCAGCGTGAGCATGCGCAATTTGCATCGACAACGCTGTACGTACTATTTCAGTCAGAGCGACGCCGTCCGTTTCGTATGCTGCGCCATCTGCGAGCGCTTCAAGAATTGATTTCAGGTCGCGAATCGAGACTCGTTCGTCAACCAATCGCTTCAAGACATCGACCAATTGCTGTAGCGTTACAATTTTTGGGACGACTTCACGCACCAAAGCCGGATATGCTTTCTCAAGACGTTCAACCAGTTCACTCACCTCTTGGAGGCCCAAGAAAGCTGCTGCATGCTTCCTGAGTACATTCACCAAACCGAGTGCAAGCACACCACTTGGCGTCCAGCTGCTAAGACCGAGCCCCTCTAAGACTTCAGCAGCCTCAAACCCGACGAATGCAGCTTCACCACCATTCAATGGATGAATCACTTGTTCCGCATCAACACCGCTACGCCGAACACGATCAGCACTTTCCATGACCAGTAAACCGTCTACTCGAACTTGTGCTTGATACACCGGAACATCTTTCAAAAGTACTCGGAATGACCGTTCCGGCAACCCTTTCACGTTGGCACGAATGCGGATACCAGGGATACGGATACCTGTCTCAGAGTACAATGCATCTCGGACCTGCGGAATCAATTCCGAGACCAATTCAGTTGTCGCGTCATTCTCTGAGTTCAGCCGCAATGCGATAGATAGCGTTTCATCAACTTCCACACAGAGCGGAACAACCGCTGGCGCTACATTGTCGACAGCTGCTTGCTGAGATCTCGCTTGTTGTACTTTCGCTTCAAGTGTTTGCTCAAATTCACTCTCTGCCGTGTGCGACGAAATAACAACAGGTCCTTCGATAAGTCGTTTTGTCATCATAGCGAAGAACAAAGCTCCAATAACAAAGAAGGGAATCATTGGCATACCCGGCACGAGAGCCATCAGCATCGAAAAACCGGCCGCTACTCCGAGTACTTTTGCACTAGAAAACAATTGAAACTTAAGAACATGCCCTAGGTTTTCTGAGGTGTTTTCAGGCGAGACACGGGTCGTCATAATCCCCGCCGCAAGAGTCACGAGAAGTGCCGGCACCTGTGACACAAGACCGTCTCCAATCGTTAAAATAGAGTATGTCTGAGCGGCCTCGCCAAATGACATGCCTAGACGAGAAATTCCAATCACCAAACCTGCGACAAGATTCAAAGCGGTAATTATGAGTCCAGCAATCGCATCTCCTTTTACGAACTTCATCGCTCCATCCATCGCGCCATATAGCTGCGATTCACGTGATAACGACTCCCTTTTCATTTGGGCTTCTTCATCGGTGATCGCACCGTTGCGGAGATCAGCATCGATCGACATTTGCTTACCCGGCATGGCATCGAGAGTGAAGCGTGCCGCCACTTCAGCCACACGCTCGGCTCCTTTTCCTATCACTAGGAATTGAACAATCGTGATGACGAGAAACATCACTAAACCAACGACTAAGTCACCCGCCGCGACGAACTGCCCAAAACTCTCAACGATTGCCCCGGCATCCCCTTTGGCTAAAATTAGACGGGTAGTAGACACATTCAACGCGAGGCGAAAAAGCGTAGTGATCAACAATACAGTAGGGAAGCTCGAAACCTTTAGCGATTCCGAAGAAAACAAGGTCACAAGCAAGACAACCGCTGCTAACGCGATATTTGTCGCTATCAAACTATCCATTACGAAAGCTGGAACCGGTACAATCAATAAGCCCAAAACTGCGATAACACCGGCCGCTAAAGCAACATCTGGATTTCGGCCAACAGACAGATGTGATTGTTCAGATACCGAACTAAATATTGTCTTCATAATAATCTCTCCCCTAAAAAAAATAATAACAATAATACCGATTATCGAAGGTGCTTGATGAGCGCGGAAGCCTTACGCGCCAGCATCAAATCTCCACGTGTTGAGGCTTTTCTCTCTCCCCGCGCGAGATGCTTTAACGCCAAGGGCTTATCGCCTGCAGCCAGAGCTAGTTCGCCAAGATTGACATCAGGTCGCCCGTCCTTAGGATCGAGTTTTCCAGCCATTTGATAACAGGCTTTGGCTTTGCGACACTCACCAAGTCGATCATAGGTGAGCCCTAATCCCATCGCGTAGTAGGCCGTATCGGGTGAAACCGCCACAAGCCCTTCGAACAAAGTGACAGCAAGACGAAGACCACCGTTGAGGAGATAATGGGTTGCCATTTGCGCAATAACGTCCAAATCCTCGGTTTTGTAACCTCTCGTTTGAGCGATAGTTCCGATGGCCAATTCCGAACCCTTAGAAGAAGCCGGAACCGCTCGAATCTGGCCCAAGGTATTGAAGAAGTCGGTACTCAGCGGCTGGTCAAAATCGTTCTGCATTCCGCTCGTATCCGCAACAAAGATTTCTTCTCGGACAGCCGGTTTCGAAGCAATTCTCGATACCGGGACGGGTCGACGCCGACGTGGTGCGGGGCGACGTTTACGAAGTGAACGACTTGTAGGGGTGACTGCTGCTTGCATGATTAGCTCCTTTTAATTTGTGAATCGCGAATCAAAGTTCGCATGTTGTAAATTTGCTCGACGACCGCTCGAAGCTTAGCCTCTTTGACAACGTCTCCTGGGGTAGTGGATACGGGTTGAGCTTCCTGCTCGGTTGCGCGGACAAACCGACCTAAAGAGCGCAGGACTTGCTGCTGAGTTTTTGGACCAAACTTCTGTGGACCTAGTCGATCGAGGTCCACCGTAGAGCTCGCGCTGAAGTCCCGATTGAGTGTTTCCTCGAGAAACTCCGGACCCGCGATCAGGTCCACTGATTGGAGCGCACGCAACTCCGATACCGCTACGCCTGCGGCGAGACCTTTGTTAGACTCGAGTGCAGTTGGTCGACCCATCGCTGCCTGTATGCTCATTCCTTTCAACCGCATCATGCACGGAACTATTGAAATAAGTGTGCCAACGTTTTGAGATGCCGAAATGCCTGACCAAACAGCGCGAGACCAAAGTCTGTCCGACGTTTGTCCGGATTCGTCCGAAAGTTCGGGGAGATAAGCCGTTTGTTCGGGCCATTTGAAGAAGCAAAGCAGCACACCAAGAACCTCTCATCAAAAACCATAAAATCAGACACTTAGACCCAACACCTCACCTTCGATTAACTAAGAAACCTCTCGTTCACAACGCCTTGGCACGCTTCGTGTACTAGCCCTAAGCAACTTACAACTATCGGCGCTCACTACTGGGTGCCCAAGGAGAATTATTAAATGTCTATCCGCGTAGAAATGCCCACTCTCAGTCTTGCTCGTCAAAGTGAGGCTCAAACATCTAGCCCTCCCACCTCTTCTTCCAGCCCCGTGAATGTCGACCGAGTGACTGTTGGAACGAGCACGAATCGTTTCACCGGACAGCTCGATAATTTAGAGGATATGCTCATCACGGTCTTGGCCGAAAACGAAGAAGGCGCAAAGGCCGACCTCGTTGCGATTCACAACAAGATCAAAAATAACAACGTCAAAAAAGACGTCTTGCGAAAACTTAAAGGTCTCGTCGACGAAATGGACGGTCTCAAGAAACAAAAAATGGACAACGACGGGAATCAAATTGGTGATGGTGAAGATATCTCCGCCATTATGGAACGTGGACTCCTCGACGAATACGCGAAGATTGTACAAGAGAATCCGTGGCTTCAAGGGACCGAGGCTCAAAAACGTTTTGATGGAGTAGGCGCCAAAGACGCGGGCTTGTGGGAGCACCACACTAAAATTAACTTTTCGGACCGTCTCGACGCCCTATCTTCGGCCATTGAAGCGGACTCACAGCGCTACGGCGATATCGGTGATGAGCTTGCCTTTGAGATTCAGTTAGCCACCAACAAGATGAGCCGAGCCACTCAGGTGAAGTCGTCCTTGTCCAAACGTTTCCACGACACCGCCAACAGCATCATCGGGAACATCCGAGGCTAAAGAATCCTCGTCAACCAGGAGGTGCGCGCCGACTCTCGCGTGCACCTCCCTCTTTCAATCAATCATCAAGGAGGAAAATATGTCTATTATCAACAGTTCTATTCGAAGTGCTCCGGTATCCGTGGATGATATCCTGAGTAATGTCTCTCAAATGACGGTTCGCCAACAAAGCAAAGATGCCGGCCAAAGCCGCAAGACCATGGCTAAGCAATCAAAAAAATCAGAGCAAAACCGGCAAGAAACGCGTGCGCTGGAAAATCAAGCGCGCAAGCTCGGTAAGGATTTACGCGAGCACAACACCAAAGACCGCGGTTGGTTCAAAAGTTTCGTCGGATGGGCCTTCGGTGGCACCGAACGAAAAGCCGCTCGGCTCAACGGCAAGATTCAAAACAAAGCCGCAGACGTAAAAGAAAAAGAAGCAGATTTAGACAATATAAAGCGCCAAAACCAGGACCAACTTGCAAGCATGAAGACCAAAATCGAGTCCTTCGACAACGTCTTTAAGGCTTTGAACGCGAGTATGAACTCGCAAGCACAAAGCAATCAATATCTGAGCGACAACATCAAACAATAATCACACTATCTAGGAGTACCCAATATGAATATTCAAAGCAGTTCTAACGTAAACATCGGTATGGCGGTTATTCAAAAAACCGTGCGCGAGTCCGCCAAAGACGACCAACAAGACGGGATGAAGACAAAATCGAGTAAATTTTCCAAAGCGATTAACAAAAAAAAGGAAGTCGCCGAACTGAGCCGTAAGAAGGCAGATAAAGATGTCGAAGCCCAAGAAGAAAGCGCGGAAGGAAGCAAGTATTCGAGTATTTGGGCCGCGGTTGGAGCCCTCGGAGGTATCTTGGCTGCTGTTGCAACTGGGCCAATAGGACTTACCGTTGGACTCGCCATAGTAGGCGCGGGCACCACCGGCGGGTTATGGTCTAATTACCAAGGACAATCCGACTCCGCTGACAAGAAAGCGGAGGCTGCTGAATTTCAAGAACTTGCTGCAAATGCAGATGTCGAAGCTCTGTCTGCCCAGGACAAGGCTGACAAAGCCAAAAGTTCAGTCTCCAATTCACGGGACCGCATGAAGCAGGCTTTAGAAATCAACCGAACGATTCTGAGTTACCAAAACAATGCCGTGAATGAAATCACCCGAGCAGTCGGCTCCGGTGGACGAGCCTAGGAGGAGACGATGAGTATTATCAATTCTCCCCACCACGGCGCGGACGGGCTTGAGCAACTTCTCAAAAGCATTGCCAAACAGCAGGCCGAAGATAGACGCGATGGTGTCATACGGCAGTCACTTCGGTTCTCGGAGGCAAAACGCAGCACCGAAGGCGCCGCCACCGCTGAGCAAGCCGCCCGTCAATTTGATGCTCAATGGACGACCCTGAAGAGCTATATTGACCTCGCCAAAGGCGCCGTGGCGGCGGTTGGAACGGCAAGCAGCATGGCCTCTGTGGGGGCGACACAAGGCGGCGAGGTTACGCCGCGCGACGCGCAAAAGTTTATTGATGACAGTGCCAATGCCGCTTCCGTCGGCGAACTTGCGGAGATCAAATTACCCGAAGGTCTAAAGACATCATCGGATGCTCAAACCATCGGAGACTTATATTCAAAAGAAGACCTCAGCGAAGCCTTATCCAACGGCTATTCCGGTCAGGATATTGCTGAAGGAACCTTGAGTATGCCGGTGAAAAAGCAACCCGAGTCAAAGTTCAGTAAGAGCGTCAACAAAATGGTGAACTATGCTGTTTCCCAAGGCGACCGAGTGATCGAGGCCAAGAATAATACTGCCCAAGCCCTGGCGGAAGCGGCTCGCGCCGCCCAATCAGAAGGCTCTCGTAGTGTTCAGACTCGGCAAGAAACCGAAGAACGCCAAGCACTGCGTGCCTTGCGCGGGTCTATACTGAAGCAAACGGCGAAAGTTTAGTTATGCACTCAGATCGTTTACCTTAAGAGCTTTCCCGAGGTTCCCAGATTACAGAAAGGCAAAAGAACGATCTCTGCTCTAAGCCCACCGACCAACATCTTTCATCACGCGATTAACCCTACAATCATTATTCCCCTCTCAGTTTCCCCTGAGTCATATTTTATCTGTCTTTTCTTTTACTTATGTTTTTAGAAAAAAACCTATTGATAATGACTTTCATTATCAATAGACACGGTAATGAAACTGAATTTCAAATTCATTTCAAAGGCGCAAGCTTAGAGGAAGAAATATGAGTAAGAAAAATTCATGTCCCCGGACAAAATTGGCGCAAAAAGGAGTTATGCGTGTCGACGGCTGCAAATGCGGCGTGGCTCACGTTGAAATAGGAGCCATGACTCTGCGCTTGCAATATGACGCTTTGCGCGATTTGTCGCTCGTTCTTCAAACCGCAGTAAATAACATGAGGAATCTTACTGCACCGGAAACTTCTGAAGAATTACAGTCTACGGCGATATTTGGACCTATCGACCAGAACAACAAGCTAGCAAACTAGGTCGGATATATAAAAAGCAAGATTCGTTTAGAGCAGTCATTCAAAGTTCTAACCGTTTGTTCTCTACGAAAGAGCGCAAACACTAACCCAAGAGGAATCTAATCAATGTCATCTAAAAACCCAAGAGTGACCGCCATTGCGGGATTTATCGCTCTCACATGCACTCAATTCGCCTGCGGCGTAGACCGAGCGGAAGTCGTTTCAAGCTATGCTGAGCTTGTCGAAGCAAGCTATGGAGAATCTGTTACAGCGGCTGAAACATTAGCTACAAAGATCAAGGAGTTCACTGCTAGCCCAAGCGCGGCGACTCTACAGGCCGCAAAAGATGCATGGATTGCGTCACGCGAACCTTACTTACAAACCGAAGTGTACCGATTTTACGAAGGTCCTATCGATAACGAAACCGACGGTCCCGAGGGCGCGCTCAATGCCTGGCCGATGGACGAGAAATATCTTGATTATGTGGATAATGGCGGAATGGTCGATAATGGCGGCCTGATCAACGATACAATGTTCGACATCACAGCGGACAGTATCGCAGCGAAAAACGAAGCGGGCGGGGAGAAAAATATCTCCACCGGATACCACGCGATTGAGTTTTTGCTTTGGGGGCAAGACCTTTCAGAGGGAGCAGGCGCTGGAAATAGACCGCATACTGACTTCGTAGATGGCGGCACAGCTCCGAATGCTGATCGTCGACGTCTCTACCTTGAAGTAGCGGCCGACCTGTTAGTCAGTGATCTCAAGTCAGTTCATGACCAGTGGAAAACTGATGGCGCGTATCGGAAACAATTTACGGAAGCAGATGCCGATGAGTCACTTGAGAAGATCCTCACCGGTATGATTGTCCTCACCGGTTTCGAAACCGGTGGCGAACGTCTTCAAGCAGCGCTGGATTCGGGTGATCGCGAAGATGAGCACTCCTGCTTCAGCGACAACACGCACCGCGACATGATTCAGGATATCCAGGGCATCATCAATGTTTGGGAAGGAACATACACTTTCCAAGACGGTACCAAGTGGGAAGGCGAGAGCGTCAAATCCGTAGTCGAGGATGTAGACTCGGAGTTAGCAGACAAGCTCAGTGCACAACTCGCAGATGCACTGGCCAAAGCGAACGCGCTTCAAACTCCATTTGATCAAGAAATCAGTAAATCCAATATGGAAGGAAACGCGCGAGTCACAGCGCTAATCTCAGCATTGCAGGACGACGCAGAGAAGACCATGCAGACAATCTTTACTGAATTGGGCTTCACCGTACCAATGGTTGAATAAGGAATCTCCCCGTTGTGGTAGAAGAGAGAGCTGAAGAGCTACTTTAGCTCTCCCTTCTATCCTTCATTTGACTTGACCAGTAAAAACTTTCTTGCTCATTTAGGGGGAAGCGAACGCACAAAGGTTTTGAAACATCAGTCTCGAAAATACACGCTTAGGCTTTTCATAAACCTGCTCGGCCTAGGTATAATCGCATGCGAGCCACCCCTGCCCTATCCGATCGCTGATTTTGAACCGAACGAACGTTATCCCGGAGGCAAGACGACCAATGTCTTACTCGGTGGGGGAAACGCTTTCATACGACCAGCTTCTAACCTCACCCGTGAAAACGAGAAGATGTTTTTTTCCGGTAATAGTTGGTTCAATCAAGGGTGGGTTCAAGCACCTGCCTCAGCGCAGACACGCGACGGCCTTGGGCCTCTTTACAATGCAACCTCTTGCTCTTCGTGTCACCCGAAAGACGGACGCGGAAGAGCTCTTTCCGATCCCAACGAGGCGACTCTTGGATTGTTATTTCGACTTGGAATTCCCGGAGCAGCTGATGAGCAAGAAGCGTCTCCTGAACCCAACTACGGTGATCAATTACAGCCTTTTTCTCTTCGAGACGTCCCAAGCGAGGGCAAAATGATGGTGGTCTGGGAAGAACAACCAGGCTCATACGCCGATGGAACTCCGTATTCACTTCGGGTGCCGACCTACAGCATAACCAACCTAAACTACGGACCGCTTCATCCTGACGTGATGATCTCGCCAAGAGTTGCCCCCTCGGTCATTGGACTTGGACTGTTAGAAGCAATTCCGGACGAAGTCATTCTCGAAAAAGAAGACATCAACGACCATGACAACAATGGAATTTCAGGAAAAGCAGCGCTCGTCTTTAGCGTGATAGAACAAGGCTCGGAAATAGGACGATTCGGATGGAAATCAGAGCAATCAGGAGTCCGCGAACAAGTCGTTTCTGCGTTTAACGGCGATATAGGCATAACCTCTTCACTACTACCGGCTCAAACATGTACCGCAACTCAAACATCATGCAGCGATAGTGCCGCCGGTGGGGAGCCTGAACTTGAAGACCATATCTTGGACCGCCTAACTGTTTACACCCAGGCGGTTGCCGTGCCCGTAAGAAAGAACCCCGATGATATACAGATTCTTCGCGGCAAGTTCATCTTTTCAAACATTGGGTGTGATGACTGCCACACACCCAAATATACAACAGGAAATATGTCGAATTTAGAGGCGATGAATAATCAGATAATCTGGCCGTTTACAGATCTTCTACTTCACGATATGGGACCGGGGCTCGCCGATGGTCGCCCTGTAAACAATGCGAGTGGCTCTGAGTGGAGGACTCCCCCGCTTTGGGGACTGGGTCGTATCCCTCAGGTCAACAAACACAACGAACTCCTACATGACGGGCGAGCACGAGGCTTTGCAGAAGCCATTCTCTGGCACGGTGGCGAGGGAGAGAAGTCTAAAGAAGAATTTAGACAGTTGGCCAGCGACGAGCGTGAGGCTCTAATTTCCTTTCTGAGAGACCTATGAATCTGAAAACAAAACAATTACTTCCTCTGATCATTTCTGCCAACGTAATGCTCTGCATCGCAATCGCAGCCTGCCCCTCGTCAACGGAGAAAAACGGTCCAGACCCTCGAAAAGATTTTTTAGAGGAGCTTGTGACGTATCAGATCAGGCCCATATATTCGGAACTCGCGACGACCACAGCAACGTTAACGTCTCTCACCAAGGATTTTTGTGCTGAAATAACAGCAGAAAATCTTAGTAACGTTCAGTCAGCTTGGAAGGCTTCCCGAAGAATATGGAAGCAATCAGAAGTCTTCACTTTTGGACCGGTTAAGGAGTACCCGTGGCGTATTGGCCCCAAGATCGACTTGTGGCCGGTTCGACCCGACGAAATAGAGGAGACGCTCACTAAACGCCCTTGGGCAGACACAAACGACCTTAGCCTTGCGACCGGATTTTCTGTTGGCTTTCCTGCGTTCGAGTACTTAATTCATCCAGCCAAAACAACTTCTACTGCCGAATTCCTCAACAGTTTCCGGGACGACGCATCCCGCTGTGTATATCTCTCATTGCTCGCGGAAGACCTTGAGAAAAAACTGATAAAGCTATCAGATGCTTGGGACCCGGCGGGAGACAATTTCGCCGACGAACTAATCAACCCCAATCAAGACAAAGCGGTGTTCAAGGATATGGACTCTGCATTCGCGGAAGTCGCTAATCAAGTGGGATACACGATAGAAAACATGCGAGAAATAAAGATCGCAAAGCCAGCTGGCTACGGAAGCGGCTCGCCTGATCCCACACTAGTGGAATCAAGGGTGAGCGGTAACAGTATTGAAGACCTTCGAATGAACCTTGAAGGTATTAAGGTCGTGTACCAAGGGAACTATCTCACGGGTCAAAAGAAAGGGCTCCAAGCTCTCGTTCCTAGTTCTAAATCGAGCGTTGATGAAAAGATCCTCAAAAATATAGAAACCGTTGAAGAGAAGCTAAATGCAGTAACAAGCCCCTTGGACGACGCAATCACGAATCATCCAGAACAAGTCAAAGCTTTATTCGATGCTCTTACGGCGCTTCAGCGAGCCTTTCAGGTCGACTTACTAAACTTACTGGGCGTCACCGTAGGATTTAATGATACGGATGGTGACTAGGTCACCTGAGCTTTTTCGTAATCTCGCGAAAAGGCGCAAAAATACTTCCCCAAAACGTTTGAAAATCCTCACCTTCTGGTCCCAAACCAAAGCGCAACTTTTCGACGTCCTTAGATAAAGCTAAACTTCCAAAAACCCAATCCCAAATCGCGAGCTTTGAACCGAAGTTCGAAGTCTGTTTCGATATTTCGCGACTATGGTGAATTTGGTGCTGGTATGGGCTGATTAATAGAAACTCTAGAAACGTTGGATAAGTGAGCTTCACGTGTGAATGACGAAGATTCGCACCAAAGATGAAGAAAAAAAAAGTAAATACGCCAACACCTAGGCAAGTTAGCTTGCTTACAGTACCATCACTAATGAACCTGAAGACCCCGGTCACAAATCCAAAAACAATGATTGCTCGAAGATTATTTATCAGCAATTCGATCGGATGCACGCGATACTGAGTAACCGGGTTGAGAGTCGTCGCAGAGTGATGAGTTTTGTGAAAGCTCCAAAGAAACTCAACCTTGTGCATCAAACGGTGTACTAGATAAGAAGTAAAATCATTCAGTAAGAATGAAGTGAGCGTGTAGCCTACAATCAGTTCTGTTTTTCCTTGGACAACAGAGTGTGCCCCAAAGCAGTGTTTCATTCCTTCATGAATCCAGAAGGCAATTTCGAGCCCCCAGATAAGAAATGGAGCGATGAGAATTAACTTCACAAGACCATTGAAGAGAAAAACAAGATAATCAGTAACAGCGGATCGGCTTAACCAAATCTTTTTTGCAAAGACGTAGTTCCACAGAGGGATCCTCAAGGACGATCTCCGATACACCCATGCAGCTAACACAAACGAGGTAAACAAATAGGGAAGGTACAATCGTTTTTGAGGGTCAGAAAAATACGCCAGAGAGAGCAAGAAAGTCTTAGCCTCCAGTGCTAAATCATGTACTCCAAGCAATTTTTCGGTCTCCTATTCCTCGAAAAAGCGATGCAACAGGCTAAATATAGGACTTAAATGCGACTAATTTCAACAACTTATCATTCTTTCTTGAAAAAGATATTCAATATCAAAATTCTTCTTGCAAATGAATTTCATTTTCAATAAGAGTCTGAGTGTCCAATAAGTGATCGTGTGGAGGGACGAAGAGATGACTTGGTATGTAGCGACTGAAAGCGTAAAGGCGACCCGACTGCTCTTACTGTCTCGACTTTCCCAAAAGTCGAGATTTACGTCTGAGCGCCTTCAGCCGCAAGATTCTCGTATCGATGGTGGACCGCACCCAACTGGTGATTACCATGCGTAAGCCGGAGGTGAGTTTCGCTGCCAAGCGTGAGCCACGCGTTTTATCATCTCCTCCCCCTCCACATGATCCATTGGACCGAATTCTCGTTGGGCACATCGATGAGTGGCAGCTCAGGATATTCGACCCAAATGGTAGATGGCACGAATATTTTGCTTCGCGCGATTTATTACACCTTCAGCTTTGGAATGAAGAACATAGGGTATCACTCATTTCCCCTTCGGAGCTTACTCTGCATCAATATGAACTTCATCATCCCGAATGTTGGAGGTTTGCACACCGTGACCTTTGTGAGATAGGCTCCAAGCTCGCTGAGTTTTGCGGCATACGTCTTCCCAACGAGGAGCAACTAATCAGTCTCGAATACGGGTGGGTAGATAGCGTCGCTGACGAAGCAAAATCAATATCCCATTCTCAAACAATGGCATTATACAAAGGACACAAATAATGACTATTCTAGTTGGCCGAAAGGCACCCGACTTCACAACGCAAGCAGTTCTCGCTAATGGCGAAATTGTTTCAGATTTCAACTTAGCCAAAACTATTGAAAACAAATACGCCGTCGTTTTCTTCTATCCCATGGACTTCACATTCGTATGTCCCTCGGAAATTATTTCAATACACCACCGAACTTCAGCACTTAAAGACCTTAACACGGAAGTGATTGGTATCTCTGTCGATTCGCACCATACACACAACGCATGGCGCAACACAGCCATTGAAGATGGTGGCATCGGCAAAGTAGATTTTACCCTGGCAGCAGATTTGTCTCACGACATTTGCAAATCCTACGGAATCCAATCAGATGGGGGGGATTCATATTACCCATCCGGAGTTGCAATGAGAGCAACCTTCATCATCGATCAGAAAGGTATCGTTCGACATCAAGTTGTTAATGACGAGCCCCTCGGACGAAATATGGACGAAGTTGTTCGATTGGTTGATGCGCTCCAATTCTTTGAAAAACATGGACAGGTATGTCCTGCCGGATGGAACAAAGGTGATGCAGGTATGACGAACACAGCTTCAGGTGTCGCCGAGTACCTCAAGGAGAACGCTTCGAAGCTTTAGTTTTTCGTCCGAGCAAACCTGGGGCGTTTTTCGAAAAACGTAATCGCGAAGCCAAGGAAGAGGTCTGAGGTAATTTTTGATGATTTTGCGTGACGAATTCGGCATAACAGAATGCGATCATAATTATCTCTGCCTCACCCGCGATTCCAACCCCTTTCAATGGGTCTCTACACAGTCCCTCGAAATCTTATGCTCTCTTCTTCTTACCCGTATCCAAGCGGAAAACTTGTTGCAGCAGGCTGCTGGCTCACAAGAAGTAAAAATGCTTCGCATAGGTGCCTTGTACCGCAACCTCGCTGTACATGCCGCAGAAAACGTTCGCAGTGCGCAAATGCTATATCAGGAACTTCAGCCGCGTATACAGGATCTGATATCCAACAACCTCAATCTTTCCTTTCCCATATCGCAGCTCTCAACCAAGTGGACCGAGGAAAAGAAAAATGCATGCTCAACTCGGGACGTCGACATGAAGATTGCAATTATCTTGCTTTGGAAATTGGTTCCACGTCAGGGAGCCTGGTCACGACACCTTGAGCAATCAGTCGTTTGCGATGTCTACTCTCTAGCAATAAGAGCGCTTAGTACAAACATCCATTCGCTCCCCAACATAGGGCGATGAAATTTAACCAAATCCAAAAAGGTATGAAACAACACCTTTCATATTCTTGCTTTTTTGCTTTGCTGGCTTGTGTTGGCAACGCTTCCGCCGAAACTGAAGAAACGGAAAAAGATATCGTCGTCATCACAGGTTCAAAAACCGAGAAATACCTTTCAGACACCGTCGTTTCTATGCAAGTGATCACCCGCCAAGACATCGAAGAGGCGGGTGGACAAACGGTCGCTGATTTGTTGGAGAATGAAAGTGCCTTCCAGATCACCAGGACCTTTGCTGGGACGGGTCTGCAGATTCAAGGTTTCGGCAGTAAGTACATCCTCATCCTCGTTGATGGCCAACGTATCAATGGTCGAGTGGGTGGAAATGTCGACCTGCTAAGGTTTCCATTAGAGCGAATCGAGCGCGTTGAAATACTAAAGGGACCTTCATCAGCGCTGTATGGTTCTGACGCACTCGGTGGTGTCATCAATATCATTACGAGGGGCCCCCGGGAAAATTATGAGGTGGAGGCAGAGATATCGGCAGGCACCACAAGAGTTGCAGGTACTGCTCCAAGTTCTCCGGGGGATACACCCGATATGAACCCCGAGTGGGTCGTACCTGGGATGAGTAAGTATAGTTTGTACGCAGGCTGGCGCAACGATTCTTGGAGTACAAACTTTACGACCAGCTGGCACCAAGTTGAATCTTACGATTTAGACCTAAACGATATCGGCACGAGTGGTAGCTCTTTTCGAACATTAGATATTTCGCAGCGTACAACCTACAAGCTATCGGAAACGACCCAATTGAGCGCAACGGCAGACTATCAGTACCGCATACGAGAAGGCATTGATGCGTCAACTACAGGCGCCGTTTATGACCGAACGAACCTCATAGAGACTTTCACTGCAAAAACTTCAGCGCGGATGAAACCGAGTCGAACAAGTCAACTCCAGTTATCGGGCTCTTACAGTCTTTTCAGGGATCAATTCGTACTCGACCAACGGAATTCAGCAGCTTTAGACAAAGATGAAGAGACGAGAGATCAATTGTTCCAGTTCAACGGACAATATGACCATCTACTCTTTTCGAAACATTTAGTCTCGCTGGGAACAGAAGCTGCTTACGAGCAGTTGGTGGCTGATCGAATCGTCGGCGGCAAGCAAGACCGTTATCGAATGGCCGTTTTTATTCAAGATGACTGGGCTGTTACGAATTCGCCAAACATTGGATTTATTCCTGGCGTTCGTTTCGATTTTGACTCACGTTTCGGTACGAAGTTTACCCCGAAGGCCGCAATGAGATACGATCCCGTAGATAACCTAGCTCTAAAAGCGAGCTATGGAGCAGGTTTTCGGGCGCCCGACTTTAAAGAACTTGCGCTCATATTCGAAAACCCCTCCCGTGGGTATATTGTTGACGGGACACCAGACCTTCTACCGGAAACTTCTCACGGCCTAAATTTCAGTATCGAGTATTCCCCGAACGACGTCGCCAGCTTGTCAGCGAGCCTGTTTAGAAACGAGATAACTGACCTTATCTCGTTTACGCTCGGGGAATCGGAAACCACCGGAATACGCCGCTTTCGATACATCAATATCGCTAGCGCAATGACTCGAGGAGGAGAGCTCAACGGAAGGCTACGACTTTGGGACGCTATCAAGATCAACCTTGGATATACGTATACAGACAGCAACGACGCAGAAAACAACCGCCCACTAGAAGGTAGATCTAGACATCGTCTGTCTAGCCGACTAGTTTACGACATCGCTGCGTGGGACTCGAGCTTGGCCATCAACGCTGTTATCAACGGCCCTGCTCCGTACTACGTCCCGACAGCCGAAGGACTAACTGCCGTGTACTATCCTATCCGCCTAGACAGTGCTCCATTCGGATCCTTGACGGCATTGAATGCGCTCATTGCTGGAGCCAGTGAAGCTCTAATCGACATTCGTTTTCGTACTCGGGTATTCGAGAATTTCACTGTTTTCGTAAACCTAAACAATATCTTAGATTCTGGAGAAGCACGATTCTTTGCCGCTCCTCCGTTGAATGTCATTGGAGGGCTAATAGCCAAACTGTAGAGGACAGAGACCCTATCGTAAGCACTTTTTTGACATTCGTAATAAATAATTTGCCGGGCTGTAGACGCATTCGGCAGGAGACAAAGCATGAAGCATAAAGAAAAATTGAGTAACAGAACATTAGCCGGCCTATCGCTATTGGTCATGGTCGGCTGCGCCGAAGATATTAAGCCGAATGACATGAACATGAATATGAACATGAACATGAACATGAATATGAATACGGATCTTGGTGGACCCGAAATAGCGATCACAGAAAAGGCTGGAGACGTAACAGAAGCGCAGATCAATGCAAGCAGCAATGATGCATGGATATATCTGGATCTCGAGAGTAAGAAGCAGGTCACCACGATGACACCAGACTCAGACTCCGGTTGGGATTTGGCCTTCAAGCGCGTAAAAGTAAAAACGAATAGCGGGATTAGCGGAACTGGTGATGTGAAAGTCGCTCGATTGTCGGAAACAGACTTTGGAACTTTTGCAGATGCTCCAACGTCTGGATACGTCCAAGACAGCGAAGATTCCGACGATGCAGATACGGATCCGGACTACGCTTTCTACACACCAAGCACCTGGTATGACTACTCCGGTCCACCCGACCACACAATCACGCCAGGCGCCTATATCTACATCGTAAAAACGGTAGAAGGTAACTTCTACAAACTGCGTTTTACGGACTATTATGATGCTGCCGGAACAAGTGGTTATCCCAAAATTGAATGGGCGCCTGTAACGAAGCCGAGTGGCATGCTCACAGGTGACCGGGGAATCGAGATCGACGCCTCAGAACGTGGAACTTGGGTTTATGTAGACCTCCTCGATGGTGCTATACGAACAGTCATGGATCCTAAAGCGTCTAGTGATTGGGATATTGCCGTCAGTCGCACGCAATTTCAGACAAATAGCGGTACGAGCGGAAACGGAATGGCGGGAGCGCTCGCCCTAGCGCAAGGCAAAACTTGGGACGAGACAGAAAATAGTCCCACCGTTGGCTTTGCAAGGGACTCAATGCTGCCTTTACCCGGCCCGCCTGGTTCGGGAGAATACTCTGGGAATTCAGCACTCGGTACTTGGTACGACTACGATCCGGTGACTCATCAGGTCAGTGCAAAAGATAAACTATTTTTGGTGCGAACTGCTGAAGGCGATTACGTAAAACTTAAGATCATTAGCTACGATGGGGACGGCAAGTACTCTGTAAAAGCGAAGAAAGTCCAAAGGCAGCCTAAAATGCATACAACTGTCATCGATGCTTCCGACCGCCAGGTATTCGCTCATTTCAATTTTGAATCCAATTCAGTCGCTGAGACTTCGATGGATGCAAAGACCGACCTAAATTGGGACATCGCAATGCAACGCACGAAGATGCGGACGAATAGTGGAACGAGTGGAAACGGCAAAGGTGGTGCTCTCGAATCGGAATCGTTCGACCTAAACGCGATTACAACAGTACCCGCGGGTGACGGTTGTTACCTTGCATCTATGAATCACACGTGCGATTGCGATTATTCAAGATCGGAATGCGACCAAATGATGGGAGCTTGGACACCGCAGTGCAATTGCCCGACGAAATTCGTTGAAGATGCAGAGCTACCTATCCCCGGACCTCCAGGCTCGGGGACCTACTCAGGTAATGAAGTTCTTGCCGAGTGGTACAATTACAACCATATGACCCATCAAGTAAGTCCAAACGAAACCGCCTTTATCGTGAGGACTGCGCACGGAGACTTCGTAAAAATGAAGGTGACAAATTGGGATGATGGAAAACTTACAGTTGATTGGGTCTATGCAGGCCCTGGTCACAGTAGTTTCTAAACAGAATAATAAGGAGAGAAAAAGTGTCAGCAATAGGAATGTTTATTGGAAGCACAACAGGTAAAACTGAATCGGTTGCAGAGTTGATTCAAGCAGAATTTGGTGGTGAAGACGTGGTGAAAATTCACGACATATCAGACTGCGATGCGTCAGACTTGCAAGGTTATGAAAAGCTAATTCTAGGATGTCCAACCTGGAATATTGGTGACCTACAAAGTGACTGGGAAGAGTTTTATGAAGGCGACCTAGAAGAAGTAGACTTCGCGGGGAAAAAAGTCGCTTATTTTGGAACGGGTGATCAATGTGATTATCCGGACAATTTCCAAGATGCGATTGGGATTCTTGAGGAGAAAGTAACCGCTCAAGGAGGCACGACCGTTGGTCTGTGGCCAAATGAAGGCTATGACTTCAACGAGTCGAAAGGCTTCAAAGATGGCGTCTGGCTTGGACTCCCCATTGATGAGGACAACCAACCAGAACTAACCGAAGAGCGTGTAAAAGCCTGGGTTGCGAAACTCAAGACTGAATTGGGTATGTAGCATTTGTTTGAGAGCCCGTCAGGAAATGACGGGCTCTTTACTTTTTCTCACCCTTTTTATCACAGACTGAACCAGCCTCTCATGTGACGACTGGGACTAAGGAATCTATTCAAGATGGTAAATCGTCTATCCGCCCTCGCCGGCCTACCCACTTTTTTCATTTACTTATTTCTAGGAGTGACATCTCTCGTACCTGCCGCAGGACACGCAAATGCTAAGCCTGCAGAAGAGTCTAAAAAAAGGATCGTGTCACTCGGAGGCAATCTTACAGAAACGATCATTGCACTGGGTCATGAAAGTAAAATCGTGGGTGTAGATACAACGAGTGTATATCCTCCTGAGAAAGTGAAGAGCTATACAAAGGTCGGTTATCTCCGTCGGCTTTCTGCCGAAGGCATACTAAGCCTCAGGCCTACCGCCGTGTTCGCGAGCGAAGGCGCGGGACCTGCGAACACGGTGGAAAAACTGAAGCGTACGGGCGTCATTTTCACAACCTTCAAAAACGACTACACGGTCGCGTCTTCTAAAGCGCTGATAAGCAGTCTGGGAGCTCAGCTAAATTCAAGCGACGCCGCAAAGAGGATTAATCAAGACATTGATCAAAAAGTAGCCGCTGCCAAAAAGATTTCCGGAAAGTTTACCAAGAAACCCAAAGTGCTGTTTGTTTATGCACGTGGAGCGAGAATACTAAACGTTGCAGGTAAGAACACCTCTGCTCACGCTATGATAGAGCTGGCTGGGGGAGAAAACGTATTTGGCAAAGTAGAAGGCTTCAAACCTATGACCTCTGAAGCGGTGATCGCCGCTCAACCTGACTATATTCTGATGCTAGCACGAGGAGTCGAGAGCATAGGTGGTAACGAGAAAGTACTTTCTCTACCTGGGATCGAACTTACGCCTGCAGGGAAAAACAAGAACTTCATTATTATGGACGACCTAAAACTTCTCGGGTTTGGACCACGGCTTGGGGACGCCGTACTTGAACTCACAAAACATCTGAGCAAATAAACGACAGGAACTATATTGGACACCCTCCTCCCACAGCTAAAAGAGATTCGACGAGAAAGAAGTATGATGCTTACGCTCAGCATCCTTATCTTTCTCGGGATTCTACTCAACCTCGGTAGCGGCGCGTTGGAATTGTCGATCTCCGAGGTGTTTCAAATTCTATCACAGCCCTTTGGACTTAGCTTTTCTGATACAAAAGTCGATAATGTCAAAGAGGCCGTCGTGCTTCACATTCGCCTGCCACGGGTGTTTTTAGGTTTGATAGTAGGAGGAGGACTCGGGATTGCGGGCGCTTTTATGCAAGGTATCTTTCGTAATCCGCTCGCCGACCCGGGCCTGATAGGCGTATCCGCTGGTGCCGCTCTCGCAGCCTCTTTATTTATCGTGCTGGGAAATCAGATCGAACCACTCGCTGGCGAATGGGCGAGTTCGATTGGTACGCCACTCTGTGCTTTCGTAGGAGCTCTGTCGATAACTTATCTGGTGTGGCGAATGGGAACTCAAGGCAATCGTGTTTCTGTCTCAAGACTACTCCTCGCAGGAATAGCAATCAATGCGCTCGTAGGCGCAGTCATCGGCAGCCTAACCCTCGTAGCAACAGACTCTCAACTGCGAGACTTGACCTTCTGGAGTCTAGGAAGCTTGAATGCCGCGAACTGGCCCACGGTGGTCAATACAGCATTAGGTGTGTTGCCGATCGCTTTGATTGCTCCGAAAGTAGCTAAATATTTGGATGCGTGGCTACTGGGCGAAGCGGAATCTCATCATCTTGGCGTTGATATCGTTCGACTGAAACGTCTTGTCGTCGGTGCCACCGCCCTCGCGGTTGGTTCAGCTGTCGCAGCGGCGGGCATCATTGGCTTTATCGGTCTCGTTGTTCCTCATCTTATTAGGTTAACCTTTGGCCCTGGACATCGATTCATACTACCAGGCTCCGGATTACTTGGAGCGCTCATCCTTATAATCGCGGACCTTTTAGCTCGAACAGTTATCGCACCCGTTGAAGTACCCATCGGCATCATTACAGCGCTAGGTGGGGCTCCATTTTTCTTACTACTGCTTCACACCACTAAACAGGGAGATTTATAAATTGCTCGAAGCAAAGGGCATACACGTCACCGTGAATGGCAATGAGATTCTGAAGGATATTTCGATATCAATTGAACCTGGTGAATTTGTAGTCATGGTCGGTGCAAATGGAGCAGGCAAATCAACCGCCCTAAAAGTGTTATCTGGAGAACTGAAACCGAATCAAGGAACAGTGATACTAAATGATATCGCCCTCTCAGCATGGCACGCTCAACAAAGAGCACAACGACTAGCAGTGCTCCCGCAGTCCTCCAGCCTTAATTTTGGACTACGGACACGGGAAGTGGTTGGCCTTGGCCGACTTCCTCATGACCAAAGCCATACACGAACTCAACATGAGGAAATCATTAGAGAGGCGATGAAACGAACTGGTCTCCTAGAGCTGGCAGAGCGCAGTTACCTGACCTTGTCGGGAGGAGAACAACTAAGAGTGCACCTCGCACGAACTATCGCGCAAGTGCTTGACGATAATAGTGAACTCGCGAAATTCCTGCTGTTGGATGAACCCACGTCAAGTTTAGATCTAAATCATCAGCTTCGAGTTCTTGAACTTGTTCGTGATTTGGCTACCGAAGGGCTAGGCATTTTTGCAATACTACACGACATAAACCTTGCGGCTCGCTTCGCTGACCGCATCTACGTCCTGAAATCGGGGATATGCATACGGCATGGAACAGTCGCCGATGTTGTCAACGAGGAGCTTTTGTTGGAGGCGTTCGGTCTTAGGAGTAAGGTCATCAACGTGGACGGCCTAGACCATCCAACCGTTTGCGTGCTCGAGAGAGCGAACGATGGTTTTTCATGAATCACGCGCTCGCTTGCGCTGCTCTTGCTCTTTTTAGGACGTCGATCACCGAGGTACGGATTTCTTTTTCTTGAATCTCTCGACCGAAGCTAAAGAAATATTTTCCCTCAGGTTCAGAAACTTCGACAAGAAATCCTGTGGGGCCTAGATTAGTCATTTTCACACCTTTAGGTTCAACCCCATAGAAGCCCTGACACATCTCGACCATGTTAGAAGCGTGGTCTTCATTCATATGATCAATAGCGCTCTGCACTGCTGGTCCAAAGTCAGCCGTATCGTCCGTTCGCAGGAGTCTTTCTCCTTCGACCCAGCAGATCCGACCGAAGCCTGCGATGTATCTGGCGGTCACGACAGTATTCATCCTCCAGTAATCGAATGAATGTTGCTTGATATAAGCCTCCGCGTTGGGGACCCTCTCCACGTATCGAGCATGTATTTCGTTGTACTCTTCGGGTTCAATCACTTCGGAACCTTCTAAATATTTACTCTTTTTACCTCTGGGCAAAATACGTTGCATGTCACCGATTATGCCGACGCGCCAGCTCGATTGTGGATCACCTTCCGCATGCGGGTCACTCACAAACAATGTAGCTCGGGGGTCTTTACGTAAGTTCATAGTATGCGCAGCAATGTCCGCGGTTAGGATGACAGGCCGACCAAATTTATCGACGGTAAAAGGCACAACAGAGCCAAAAGGGTAGCCCTCGATGGCTGGCCTTGCCGCATTTGTGCAGAGCGTTGCTGCATGGGTAGACAACAACCAGTCTTTTATTTGTTTGGCGGGATCTTGCGCTGCCTCAGCGGCACGCGCCGCCTCATTAATTTCTCGTTTTTCTGCATCCGACAGATTTTCGGCACTGACGTTCATTATTTCTGGTCACTCCAAGGATTCAAAAGGTTCGCGTATATGGCCCATTGCTCACATAGATTCTAGCACTCTCCACGATTCCTAAGAAGTACTTTTAGCTACAGAAAGTCTAAAAAGACTGACTTGAGTAGGTGTTGCAGCAATGTATTTCCGAAGACTATGCTATCCGCTAGCGTCAATACGAACCGTCAGTGCCCTATCTTTGACTTCTGCATGTATTACCGCGCCCTCAACCGCATCTCCAGAGATGAGTGCTCGGCCTATTTTTGTCTCTAACGCATGCTGTAAAAAGCGTTTCAACGGCCGCGCTCCGTACACAGGATCAAAGCCGGCATCTGCAATATAATCTAGCGCCTCTTCACTTAGAGACAACTCCAGGCCCCGCTCTTCGAGACGTTTCGCTAAATCGGTGGTCATCAAGCCGACGATACGTTTAATATGCTCCAAAGATAGTGGCGTAAATAACACCGTATCGTCGACGCGGTTAAGAAACTCAGGACGGAAATATCCCTGAAGCTGCTTCATCACCGAAGCCCTCGCCGACTCGGAGATAGTCCCATTTTCTTGCACACCCTCGAGCAAATCGGGACTGCCAATATTCGAAGTCATGATGATCACCGTATTTTTGAAGTCAACTACGTGACCTTGCGAGTCTGTTACGCGCCCATCATCCAATATCTGCAGCATGATATTAAAGACATCTGCATGCGCTTTTTCAATCTCATCGAAAAGAATAACACTGTAGGGCTTCCGACGAACCGCCTCGGTCAATTGGCCACCTTCTTCATACCCCACATACCCCGGAGGCGCTCCTACGAGGCGCGAAACCGCATGACGCTCCATGTACTCGCTCATATCGACTCTAATCATGTTGTCCTCGGAGTCGAACAAAGAGGCAGCCAAAGTCTTCGCAAGCTCGGTTTTACCGACACCCGTTGGCCCTAAGAAGATAAATGAACCAATCGGGCGTTTCGGATCCTTTATCCCTGACCGTGCGCGGATCACCGCATCTGCTACCAGCTGAACCGCTTCGTCTTGGCCGACCACTCGTTGATGCAAAATCTCGTCCAAACGAAGAAGCTTTTCTCGCTCTCCTTCTACTAATCGGGTGACAGGAATCCCAGTCCACTTAGAAACAATTTCAGCAATCTCTGAGTCAGTCACTTCTTCACTGAGTAATTCTTGACCCTTTTTAGCCTCATTGGCTTTCATTTCCTCGGCGTGCAGCTTTTTCTCCAGAGCAGGCAACAATCCATGCTGAATTTCAGCCATTCGATTGAGGTCGTAATCGCGTTTCGCATCTTCAAGTTCCCGTTTGGCTACCTCTATCTTCTCTCGGTAAGTACGAAGTTGATCGATACCATCTTTTTCGGCCTGCCACTGCGCCCGCATCGCGCTGGCCTGGTCGTTTAATTCCGCTAACTCTTTGCGCAGCGTTTCTAATCGCTCTCTTGAACTTTTATCTTTCTCTTTTTGAAGTGCAGCTTCCTCGATTTCTAACTGCATAACTCTGCGTGTCACCTCATCGAGTTCCGCGGGCATAGAATCGATTTCCGTTCTGAGCATAGCGCAGGCTTCGTCCATAAGATCAATGGCTTTATCTGGTAGGAATCTGTCGGTAATATATCGGTTCGATAGGATTGCCGCACTCACGAGAGCATTATCTTGGATCCCTACACCATGGTGGAGTTCGTAACGTTCTTTCAGACCCCGAAGGATAGAGATGGTATCTTCGACATTCGGCGGGTCAACCATCACTGGTTGAAATCGACGTTCAAGCGCAGCATCCTTTTCAATATATTGACGGTGCTCATCAAGCGTCGTTGCTCCTATGCAGTGCAGTTCACCTCGAGCGAGCATCGGTTTCAGCATATTTCCTGCGTCTGTGGATCCTTCTGTTTTTCCGGCTCCGACAATCGTGTGAATCTCATCGATAAAAAGAATAACTCGACCTTCGCTGTTCTTTATCTCGGTAAGCACCGCTTTGAAACGCTCTTCGAACTCACCTCTGTATTTGGCACCGGCCATTAGAGCGCCTAAATCCAGTGAAAAAATAGTTCGGTCCTTCAGCCACTCAGGCACGTCACCGTTGACGATTCGCTGCGCAAAGCCCTCGACAATTGCGGTCTTACCTACTCCAGGCTCCCCAATGAGTACCGGATTATTTTTGGTCTTTCGAGAGAGAATTCGGATGGTCCTTCGAATTTCTGAATCCCTCCCGATGACAGGATCTAGCTTATTCTCCCGAGCAAGTGCGACAAGATCCGTTCCATATTTTGATAGTGCGTCATAGGATGATTCAGGATCCGCTGTGGTTACACGTTGATTTCCACGGACATCGATCAAAGCCTTCAAGAAACGATCGCGTTCGAGATTAAATTGCGCGACGACTTTACCCACTCCCGTTGTCTTTTCTTCGCTAAGCAACGCCAACATAAGATGCTCAACCGACACATATTCATCTTTAAGCCGTTCAGCCTCATCTTCCGCGCGAATCAAGACTTGAGCGTATCGAGTGGTTACGCCAATTTCCTTGCTGGCGGCCCCGCTTCCGGTTACAGCCGGGATCTTGTCGAGGGCCAAATCAATCGCTGTAACGAGTTCAGAAACAGGCACATCCATTTTCTCAAATAATCGGGAAATGAGACCCGCAGAGTCATCAATCAAGGCACGAAACATGTGCTCTGGCTCCACAAGTTGGTGGTTTCGACGAAGAGTCAGTGCGTGGGAATCACGGACGGCCGCCTTGGAATTATTGGTAAACTTCTCTAAATTCATACTTTTACACCTCCTCGCCGACGTGGCGTAGTGACACTCTAATCACCGATTCGCAGCGTCTAGTCTTCTAGCTCAGGCACGAAGGAAGAAGCCTCCGCTAAAGCCGCAAATAGTTCTCGCTCGCGGTCCGTAAGTGTTTTCGGAAGAACAATGCGAATTTCAGCATATAAGTCTCCAGGTGTTTCGTTTTTCTTCGGAAAGCCCTTTCCTTTTATTCTGATTTTCTGACCCGACGTCGCTCCCGCAGGAATTTTTACTCGAAGCACTCCACTCAAAGTCTTGAGATCAGCCTCACCTCCCAACGCCGCAACCCAAGGGGACACGCTGATAAACGTAAATACATCACGCTCCTCGAGACGAAAGCGTGTAGAGTTTCGCACTTCAATCTTTAGAAGCACATCACCACGAGCGCCCCCCATCACTCCCGGACCGCCTTGCCCCTTAAGTCTAATTTTCTGGCCCGTCCTCACGCCGGCCGGCACGTTCACTTCTAAAGTACGAGTGGCCCCCGTTTGTTTGTCAGTGACCAAAATTTCACGTTTAGCACCGGTAAACGCGTCTTGAATGTTCATCATGAGGTTAACTTCGTGATCCTGACCGGCTCGACGAGACCGGGTTCGCCGACCTCCGCCGCCCGGGAAGCCACCCGCATTACCGCCCATACCTCCAAAAAAGTCTGAGCCGCCGCCTCCGAAAAAAGTCTCGAAGAAATCGCTGAAGCCCTGACCGCCTGGCCCCCCCTGTGAACGTCGCCCTTGGCCAAAATTGATGTTCGAAAAGTCAAAACCTTCGAATCCCGGCGGAGGTTCGGCACCGTCTTTATATGCTTTCCAGGCTGACCCGTACTTATCGTACTTTTTTCGATTATCAGCATCGCCAAGCACTTCGTAGGCCTCTGCTATCTGCTTGAATTTGTCCTCGGCTCCCGCCGATTTGTTGAGATCAGGATGGTACTGGCGTGACAACTTGCGATAGGCACGCTTGATCTCTTCTGCTGTGGCATTTCTGCTCAGTCCGAGTGCTTGGTAGTAATCAACGTAATCCATAGAATTGACTAGAGCCACCTAGCTCTAAGCACAGGTAATTACCAGGGTTTTGCTTCAGAACCAAGTGACTTTCCGCAGCTAGCACTCTAACGACCGTGTTTTAACCGTCAAGACGTAAAGATCCTAAACAATCGGGACTTTGCTGCTCGCTACGAATGTGGCACGAAAAGGCCGTGTATCAGTCGGTCGTTTTGAAATTGTCAGGACTCTTACTCGCGGTGACCTTCGCCACTCCTTCCATTGCGGGCGGATACTATGTTGGAGATGTCGGCACACGAGGAATGGCTCGCGGGGGTGCATTCGTTGCCGCACCTAACTCGCTTTTGTCGATTCACTATAATCCATCGGGACTTGCTCTCTTGGACGGAGGCTTTCACCTCTCTGGAGACTTAAACCTCGTTAATTACCAGGCCGCCTATTCACGAAGATGCCCGTGTGTTAACGGAGAGTTGGATGATGCCGACCTCCTCGACCAAGAGCTCACCGAATCCTTCATCGGCCGCACCGCAGAAGAAACAAGAGGATTGCAAGAAATTCCATACATCGGACTCGCTTACGGATTCGACTGGAACCACCTTACCATTGGGCTTGCCGTGTATGGCCCTCAAGGTCCTAGGAGATTCAGCTTTAACGCTCCCGGTGCAAAACCATCAGAGCAACCCCAGAGGTACAGTTCGCTATCTGTCGAAGTCGCCGAGGCCTACTACAGTCTCGTTGTAGCGGCCTCCCCAGTCAAAGGTTTACGTTTAGGCTTTGGCGCGCAGCTTTATCAATTCTCAACACGGCAGGAGCTCACGCTCTGGGCGAACTCAGGCCTGATTACAACCCCAGAAGATTCAGACTGGGACATCCCCACTGTAGTCGAATTTGCAAGTAGCATACGACCAAACTGGACCTTTGGTGCGAGTTACGACGTCATTCCTGGTCTCACAATAGGTGCGAGTGTAATCGGCCAACGCTCCATACGTGCAGATGGCACTTCAGAGATTCAGCTTCCTCCGAGCGCAGCCAGTATTGCAACGATTGAGGGTTCTGAAATCCAACTTGAAATTAATCTGCCACCTATTTGGCGACTAGGAGTTCAATACCAAGAACCAAAGTGGTTCGCCGCAGAAATTGCGGTCGTCTATGAAGCCTGGCGCGTCTACGATTACGCGAGAATTCGCTCTAAAGACGTAAACATTATCCTCAACGACGAGGCTGTCAAACTCGCGACCATCGACCTTCCCTATGACTTTGAAGACACGTGGTCATTGCGCATTGGAGGCGAGTTCGATCACTTTGCTCCTTACGTGACAGTCTATGGCGGCTATTTTTACGAGCCGAGCGCGGTGCCACAGGCCAATAAAGATCTCTCGTCGCCGGACCTTGACAAACATGGTTTTAGCGGTGGCCTTGCTACGAAATGGTTCGGTACAACGCTCATTTTGGGGGCGCAGTATATCGCGTTGGAAAGCGCTTCGATTACAAACTCTGAGCGAACACTGGTGGGCCCATTACCCCCTCCCAGTGGTTCCGATGAGTTACTAACGACAATCGCCAATGGAAACTACTCTGGTAACTACTTCATCGTCTCTGCGAGCTTGAGTGCAACCTTCGATGAGATCCTAGGGGCTATCGACTGACGCCTCCCCCCTTTGAAAAAAATACCGCAAATTGCAGGGGCAAGACAAAAGATACTGCGTAGCTCAGATATGTACGCTCGCAGCATCGATATTCACGACAACAAAGCTTCGGAGAACTTCTGACAGGACCCATCACTTTCTTCCTTACAGGTTTCACATTATGCGAGTGAACAGAACATCGCGTCACGTCGGTCATGCGATACATCACAGCAAAAGAGTCTGGTGATTCCCTCGAACGCATTTATGTATTGTCGTCCGACACGGACCTTACGTCTTAGGCCTTGGTGCGTATTCAAACTGCGAAACAATAATGATTGGCAATGCGGAACGCGATACGTGTCGTACACTCAAGAAACACATTCAACAAGTAGTCGCTGATAAATGAGCGATGAGTTCGAGATCGATTTCGCTGGCCGATGGGAAATCTTTTTCCAAGGAGACAGTTCAGAAGATATTGCTTGTTGGAGCCTCCCATCTCACCGAAGCAAAATTAGGTAATCTCGCCACCAACGGCGCTGAGTAGACGAAAAGGGCATAAGGACAATTCGAAGGTTCAGTGTCTATGGGGAAGGCAGAAGCAATCATGAGAGAACAAATGTTTTGACGATTCAGAACTTCACCTAAGTCCTTGCCCTCCCAACGCCTAAATGCCCACAAACATTGACACTCCGGAACTCGAAGAAATCATTTTTGAATCAATTGCCCTACAGATTTATACTGAAACAGAGGCCGAAGAAAACAATCCCTATGCGTCGACCCCAGCGATGGGGGATGCCGCCTTCAATGCGGTAGGGATACGGCTTAGAAATCGCCCTCTTACCACCACTCGTGTCCTCAAAGCGATAAGGGAAAAAGCAGAGCGAAAACCGTGTTCTCAGACGTAGAATTCTGACAATTAACTCAGCTTGCGTCATCACAACGCACAGTTTAGATTATTTTCATGAGCGATGACTCATCAAAGAAAGAAAATGTCCGGTCTCGAGCCCGAACAGTCATCAGCTCGGAAAACAGTCCACCAGGAGATGACGACGCTATAACCGTAGCCGAGCTGCCCGTAGAGCTGTTTGCAAATGCAAAAAAGCTCAACAGTGAGAAAAAGCAAACCCCTCGACACACTGACCCGTTAGAAAAATCGGCAGAGGCGCTAGACATCGAAACTGCAACGGGAGCAGTTGTTCCGGTACTCTCTGACACGCTTGTTGAATCCATTCGAAGAGCGAACTCTTCCGCAAAATACGTGAATGATTATGTTCGAGAAGTCAGGAGCCTAGGCATCGCCCATTTCCAGCAAGCCTACCCCTACCCTTTCATCGTAGGAATTGGCCTGGTCGGGGAAATAGATAATATCGCTCGGTCTAGCCGAGAACAATCAACTCGCGAAGTTCTTATATCCGATGTGTCAGATATCATCAGTCAATCACCCGTTCTCGCTTCTCGAGTCTGGCCGCTAAAAGCAAGTCCAAATATCATGGGAGTCCCGGGCGTAACGATCGGTCGATCATCAAGAAATGATGTAGTCATTACAGAGTTTGCTCTTTCAACCGTTCACTGTCGATTTACGCAAGGCGAAGATCACAGACAGTTCTCAATTACCGACCTTGAATCGACGAACGGTACTTTACTAAACGGAAAAAAGCTTACACCGAATGAAGCCACTCCGATCACAGACCAGGATATGATCATTTTGGGTCGGTATAAGTTTATGTATTTTTCTAACGCGGGCTTTGGGCGGCTTCTCATAAAACGCGCCTCAATAATGAGGTCCTAGCCCATAAAAAAAAGCTTCGGGCGTTTCCACCCGAAGCCTAAGCCATCCGAACCGCAAATTTTGACGTTCGCGCTTCTAACTAATCATTTCGATTAAAGGATGTCTTTCAAAGCCTTCGCAGGCTTAAAGCCTACAGTTTTTGACGCTTTGATTTTGATTGTCTCTCCCGTTTGTGGGTTTCGACCTTGCCGCGCTTTTCGCTTACGAACCGTAAAGCTACCAAAACCTGGGTAAGAAATACCACCCTCTTTCTTGATCGTCTTGGTCATCGCTGAAAAGAGTGAATCAACAACGTTTGCGACCTGTTTCTTCGTCAAGTCTTCGTTGTTCTTCGCCACCATGTCTAGAAGTTCTTGCTTTGTCATATCTTTATGACCTCCCTTTTACTGTTGCAGAACTTAGTGCCTGCAACTCGTGGTACTAAAGGTCAACTTGACGACTGTCAAGCCGCAACCCCAACATATCGTGGCTGTTTCTCCTGGACCACCATACAGATTGTGCAATCGCGGAAACGTTGATTTGACGGGCTTTACGCGAGGTCTGACTCGTAAACACCTGAAATCACTTAATTATCTCGAGCGACCTCGAATCACAATTCGTTCACCAATTCTCAGGTAGCGTGTTTTATAAATTCCGTTCCATTTTTTTAATCTTCTTAGAGAAACTCGGTATCGACGAGCAATCTTCCACAACGAATCTCCTCTTCTTACTCGATGAATTCGGACAGGAGGACTATCGGGTGTGTACAGTCCCATCCTTGTAAGAGGCATCCGCAAATTTTCTATCGGAACCTCTCGGTCTTTGATGAACGGGATAGGAATGACCATAGCTTCAAACTTCGAAAACTGACCCCTTGTTATGTTGTTGTGAGTAAGTATTGCTTGAGCAGTCGTCTGATATTTTTTCGCCACATCCTCGATACTACGAGAGTGCCTATTCCGGTAAAATCGATAGCTCCATCTTTTAGAAGCCGGTATTTCTGCCAAACCACTACTACAGTCTCTCGCCCAGTAACGTGGAACTTTCACATCGTAATTTCGTCCTGGCGGTGTGATTCCTCTATATAACTCAGGATTGAGCTCTTTAATCTCAGATAACTCAATGTCCTCTCCACAAGCCTTTGCGACCACTTCCAAAGAGACTGCTGTCGTCACAGTCACTGTCTCAAATGCCTCAGCATCTAAATATTCTGGACTCTCAATCCCAAAGCGATGCGGAGCTTTCGACACGATCGCAGCGGCTATCATTTTTGGGACATACTCTCTTGTTTCTCGAGGAATATATCTTGTTTCACTGAGCGACCAAAAATCGGAAGTACGAGATCTGCGAAGCCCACGACGTATTCTCGCCTCTCCTGCGTTGTACGCTGCCCATGCCAAATGCCAATCACCAAAATACTTGTACAGATACTTAAGGTATGCCGCAGCTGCTTGTGTCGCCTTAGCTTTATTCAGTCGCTCATCAAGCCAAGGCGAATACTCTAATCCAAACCGAACTCCCGTTCGAGGCATAAACTGCCAAAGGCCAGCAGCGCTAGCCCAAGACAAGGCTCTAGAGTAAAAGCCACTCTCAATCATCGATAAAAAAAGCGTATCTAGAGGTAGCTCTGCTTTACGAAGAATCTCGTAATACAATGGAGCCATTTTTGAAGCTCTGGCCATCCATCGCCTAAATCGTTTTTTACCTCGAAATTGAAAATGGTTAATCCACTTCTCAACTCTGTGAGAGCGATTGACAGGTATGTCAAAGGAAGCCGTACCAGTTCGAGTAAAACCAAATAAAGGCCATTCAACTGGCTCAACAATTGTACTAGAGCGAGTGTGAGTAGATGTCGCCACAGACGACGAATTTGTTGTGTGGGGCGCTAACTGAGCTAGGCAAGACAGTGCGACGATATTTAGGACAATAGACATTACTTTTTCGGCAAGCTTGCTTCACTTAACTCGTGTCCCTCGCCCGTAATTTCCTTGAGATAGCTGATATACTCAAATCTGTCACTATGTTCGGGGACATGACAAAGCTTCGCACAAGTATTTTCTGTTGAAGCCAATATGATCGAGTTAGGGTCCGCGGTTTTCGCATGCACACTGCCCGCTCCATGGCAGTTCTCGCAGCCAACATCCTTAAGCACTCCAACATCGGCCAATCGACAAAAACCACCTGACTCTTGGTACCCAACCGTATGACATCCAATACAGGTCAAATCAAAGTGCTTGTTATCATCTTCTAACGTTTTCCATGCTTTCGCATGCTTTGATTTTTTCCAGAAGGCGTATGCTTCGTCATGACAACCCGCGCAAACTTGAGTTCCGACATAAACAGCGTCTTCAGGTTTCTTTTTTTCGCAAAGCGTTACATCTCCCTTCGTTAAGTTCATCTTCACCAACTGTGCGTAGTATGCCTTGAGCACAGCGTCACCATCAGTATCACTTGGAACGTCTTCCGTAAGTGCTATCAGCTCAAATTTTGCATGAGGCCCACCTTGTACTTGAGCCGCCGTCAGGCGACTGAGACGGCTTTTCAACACGCTCAGCTGTTTCCTCCGAGCTGATACTGCCTCCTTATTTTTGGAATCTTTCGAAAACCTATCAATATCACGTTGGAGCGCAGCCATTTTTCGCTCTATGAGATTCGACTTACCTTTCATGGAGAGACCGCCATCATCAAACGCAAGTTTCCCTGGCGCACTCCGCCCGAGCAACAGCTGCAACTTTCCAACATACTGGCCCTGACTACCTGCTTCAATCACAACGACGTTGCCAATTTTCTTCGGTGCAGATGGCTTTCGAGTAATTTTGGAACCCGGGGACCGTATAACAAAATGTAACTGCGGAAAGGCTCGTGCTAGTGTTTCTGCTCCAGACGCTGACACATCAGCCAACAATACGAGTACGTCGGCCCTCTCAGCAGTGAGATTTTGCAGTTCTCGTTTCAAACTTTCTTTTTCCTCGTCAGAAATACTCGCTCGGCTATTCTTAGTGTCGAGAGCGACACCGGTCACCCCAACTTTGATGCCGTCCAAAATATGAATCATCGCGCGCTTTACTGTTGGTCCTTTCTTGGGCTCAAAGCTGCGATTTAAAGAAAGAAACGGCGTCTTAGATTTTTCTTGAAGCGATTTCAGAAAGCCATATCCCTGCTTCAAGTCGGCATGACCAAGATTTACGGCCTTTACGCCGAGCTTCTGATAAAATGACGCCAGCGTCTCCGCCTTGTATACATGCTGGTCCCTGTTCGAATCATCGATATGTTCTATTGGGAATAACAAGTTCCCTGCATCTAGCAGCGCAGAGTCAAGATTCTCTGATTTAATAATCGTAGCAAGCCTTTGAATTCCTCCCATGGGCGTTGAGGTACACCCACATGGTTCCATGTAGCCTAGACTCCCCGTAGTAAAATATATAACGGCGTGACGCACGGGCTTCCAACGTGTGGATTTAGAGAGCGCCGGACTTTTTGCCAGTGCACTATTTTTTTCACAACTAGAATGGTTCAAGGAAAGAAAGCAAAATGCGCTCAATAAGATAAACTGTCGCAATTTCATTTTTTATATCCTCGATTACAGTATCTGAGTTTTACTTAAGGCGTCGCCAAAGACTCGTATACGAGATGCCTAATTCTGCGGATGCCGCCTTCAGACTTCCGAATTGGCGAATAGCTGCCCGAATAAGACCACGCTCAAACTGATTGCGGGCGTCACGGAGTGATTGAATCTCCTCAACGTGCGTAGGTAGCGGTGGTCCGCAGGGTGGTCCTTCGACGGGCGAAATGGGCTCCATGATATCGCCCATAAACGTTCTCTTCCGCAATTTCCGAAGTTGAGTGGCTGCATTTTGATGCTGTTCTCGGTAGAAACGAAGGTCGAAGACTTCAATGACCGATTTCATCCATTCTCTCAAACTGCTCTGAGAATCTAACGAATCGCTCCAGTGAATATGCTGATGACTAATCGCATATTCTACCGCTTCGACATTACTCTCTGGAGCGACAAGACAAGTAAGTATTGGCGTGCTCAATTCTTCTCGGTCTGACCAAGCCAATAAATCTCGGAGAAATGGTCCCGCTGTTCCGGCAGAGCAGACCATTGCCGTCACCTCAGTAGGGCCCGCGTCTCCGACAACTTCTAATACCGTCTCATAGGTCAAGAGTTTAACCTCAATGTTCAACATCTCAACTACTGATTCTATCTGTTTGCGAAGTTGACCCCGATCAACAATCACGATTTTAGGAGAAGATCGCTTCACTTTGGTCATGATGCCTCCTCCCCGTCGTCGCGACGTTGTTTTCGAGCCAAAGTCGCCGACGAAACATCAAGATGCGAAGCAGCTTCGCGAGAGCTCGCGCAAAGATGTAAAACTCTTTCGATGTACGCCTTTTCAAAGGACTCTGTTGCTTCCTCTAATCGATATGGAGAAATCACACCCACCGGTAACGGCGGAGGTTGGACACTCAATAAATCGTCCGTCATTGTCTCAGGTGTTTGTCCAAGCAGTTCAGCCTCGCGACGCATTAGGCGCTGTGACTCACAGCGATGGCAAAACTCGAGCGCACGCAACGCTCTAAATTCCAACGCACGACGTGCGACATGAACGAGGCTCTCGCGGTCAGGACTTTCAATGATAGACATTGCTCCTCCCGAGCGGATACTGGCTTTTGAGAGACCCGCTTCATCTAACGGTCCGACAACAATCAGCCCAATGAGATTACTCATTTCAGCGCCAGCCTTTGCCAGAATGTCGCTAATAGCCTTGGCGCCCACAAAAACTACGAAATGCCGGTTTGAGCGAGCCGCCATGAGAATTTCACTTAACTCGGAGAACTCGATAACGATAGATTCTGCAGAAATGTCGCGGATCACGTCCTTATAGCTTTCGCATTTAAAGGTACCTATATATACGTCCGTGCTCAGTCCCTGCTGTTTCAAGACCTTGCTGAATTCAGTACTTAGTAATGACCTACTCAACCCACAATGTACTAACCCATCTGATCAGTAATCCCAAGGTCAAGTTTCAAAAGCCAAGAAGATTTATATAGCTCAGGCCAAATAAAAGATCGCATCAAGGTTTTCGATGAGGAAGAAATCCGAGCAGATGCTTCAAATTTGTCCTCTATCGCGAGTTCTGTGCAAGCTGGCGACGGTCCAGAACAAATCGTTGAACTCCTCTCGCAATGGCCGAAGAGAGATGACTTTGATATTTTGAGTCTGCGAGCCGCGACGCTTCCATGGGGTTAGACATGAAACCATTTTCAATCAAAACCGAAGGCATGCGAACACCAAGTAGAACGTAAAACAGTGAACGTTTCACACCAAGATCTCTTACATTCTTATACTTGGAACGAAGCCCATTAACGATCGCACTTTGAATGTAACCAGCGAGTCTTCGAGATTCCTCTGTCGCCGATTTCATTGCTAGATCAGCAAGAAGTAAGCTCATATCGCGCCCCATCTTCCCTGTCGGCATCGTAGCGTCGTCCTCAACGCTTGACCCCACTTTCGGGACGGCGCCTCGGACAGGTAACTGTTTCGGGCCAGACGTATTTTCTCGACGAGCAAGTCTCAACGCATATTGGTCAGTCGTCGTATTCAGGTAATAGGTCTCAACCCCTTTTACTTTCTTATTTTCATTTGCGTTTGCATGAATCGAAATAAAGAGGTCTGCTCCAGACGCATTCGCAATTTCAACTCGACGCTTTAGCGACACAAAAACATCCTTGGTGCGAGTGTAGACAATTTTCACGCCCATCTCACGCCGTAATTTTTTGCCCAACTTCTTAGCTATAGCAAGATTGATATCTTTCTCTCGGCGGTGCTTCGAGCAACTCGCTCCGTGATCTTTGCCGCCGTGTCCTGGGTCGATGACGATCTTCCGAATGTTCATCAAGTCAGAGGTTCGGCGAGGTGCGATGGCTTGAACAGTCGTTGAGTTGAGCCCTTTTGTTTTGATGACCTCTCTGACAATAGTTTGCACCTTCTTCTTCATCTTAGACTTCGGTTTTGCGGGAGAAGAAGCTTGCTTCTTATCTGCGGCTTGAAGCTCATCAACCAACTTTTCAAGTGCTTTACGCTGCGACACGCGCTGATTCACAATCGGTTTTCGACGTCGAGAAATCACAAATCGGGGAGAATGATTCGTACGGAACTCTAGGACTGCAGGCGTTGGCTTACCTTTTTCAATATCAAAAACAAATCGGACTGTATCCGCATCAAACTGCCCTACTCGGAGTTTCACAACACCAGCATGTTCAACCATTGAGGTCTTTAGTGAACCCAGTGAAGCAACCATAGGAGAGACGTCAAAATACACACGCGGCCCACGAGCGGCACGTTCAGGAATCACATGACGCTTCACTGACAGTTTGTGCTTCACATTCAACAATACGTGCGCTGTGTCTTCGATCACCTCCAACTTCAGCGAAGGAAGAAGATACTTAGGATTCTGCAAAGCTTGTTTGCTCATTTTCGGACGAACAGACGGAGCTTTTTCGACTTTCTTGGTTTGAGGGCGGTTCGTGTTTTTGGCTTTCTTCGCAATACTTGGTTTTTTTACTCGAATAAGCTGTTCCAATGCTGATTTTTGTCGAGTGGCTTCCTCTCTATCTCGAGAAGTTCCTGACCAGTGCGCGAGCCTGACCCAAGCCTGTGTAAGACCTCGCTGGGCCTTTAACCTCTGACTCTTCGTCTTGGATTTACTTTTGCTAAGAGCCCATAAACGTATCACTTTCGTACTGTTATGGCGAAATTTCAGTTTCTCTGGCTCTTTGTCGAGAATCACCTCTTGTGCAAGTGCTCGCTCTAGATACGATTTGTAGCTATCTTCAGCGTATGCCGATTCGGACACGCCAATGAGGGAGAAAGCGAGAGTGAGCGATATTATCCAAAGCTTGACCACGAGGTCAGTATGCATCTGACATTATCCTACATCAAATTTTTGGCCAAAAATTGTAGTTTTAGGAGTTTTAGCGCACCAACTGCGGTCTGAGACTCACTTTATCGCCCTTAACAAGAACCTCAAACCTCACCGCCTTACAGCCGTGCTGTTCAATAAGTTTTTGCTCACTTTTCCGAAGCTTAGCGGTAAAGCTATCAAAAGTAATGGAATCAACGTTTTCACCTAACTCCTTCTTCGAAGAGACGAAATTGTCAAAAACGGCTTGATAGTGCTTATCAGAAAAAGCGGCCTCTTCGTCGCTGGCTGGCTCATCTGGCGTAGCCAACTGCTGAGTACTCTCTTGCTCTGCTGAAGGTGGCGAGGACTCGGATAACGACGGGAGAGGCGGCGTGCTTGAAGGGCTTGTCAGCAAGGTCGCCGCGCCGTCACCAATGCCGTCTGGCAACCCCGTTACAGGCGGCGGAGGAGGCAATGATGAATGCTGAGGAAGATTGTCTGAGGGAGCAGCAAAACCATTCGTAGTATTCGACCCGTCCTCCGCTTCGCTATCCATCGAACCAAACACGCCGGTAAAACTCATCGGCGATGAAGACGATTCAGAGGGTGAAGGTGGACTAGATTCCGCGGGATCAGGTGCCGTCCATGCATCGAGTGGAGGCATCGGAGGAATCGGAGGCGATACTTCTCCACCAAGCGGTGGAAGGTCAGGCGTTTGCGCTGAAGCGCTTATTTCCTCAAACGCTGGTAATCCTAGACCACTCGACGGAGCGACTTCTGATGAGCTGGGCTCTTCGGCACCAAAACCAATTCCTACACCACCAAAATTAGGCGTGAAACCAAGGTCTGCGTTCCCACTTATATCACCAACGCCCTGTTCATTCGTGAAATCTGCCGGTGCCTGGGAATCATCCGCTCCATGAATTGGCGGGCTAGGTAGATCGCTATTATTCTGGTTATCTTCTGGAGCCATTGAATTGACACCAAAAGCACCTGGTTCAGCCGACACAGACCTTGGTGAAGATGATGCATCTTCCGCGGAAACAGGTAAGTTTACGGGCGGCGGAGGAGGAGCGGAAGCAGGAGTAGGCTCAGGCTTGGTGGCCTTGGGTGGCGAGTTCATCATGTTATTTATGACATCAGGCCGTGGGCTTGCACCTTTACCCATGGTGACGTCACCCGCATTTTCGGGTGTCGGAATTTCCTCAATGGGTCGTGAGGACATCTCTGACGGAGCGGTCGGCGAAACAGACGAAGCAGTTTGAGTGGCAGCCGCAGCCATCTCAGCTGCGAGTCCCAATTGAGGCGATACAGATTCCTCAGCATTACCATTGTCTTGCCCAAGACGAAGCGGAGGCAAGTCATCGGATACAGAGGGCTGGGAAGGTTGGGACGCAGTTTGGTGAGTCATTCCTGAAGAGCTCGTAGAATGCCCATTCGCAGACGCGAGAGGTTGTTGATTTGGCACAGGCTGAGCTGAAGAGCCTGCCGGCGTAAACATCGACACCAGCAAAGTCATCAAAACGGACACAGCACCAAACAACCAAACAAGGTTTCTAACTTTACCGACAAAATCCAGACCTTTCCCTCGAGACATCGCACGGAGCCCGATGACATGACCGGCCACACCAGAATCGTCTAAAACCGCCTCACGATGAGACCAGTATTCTGTGTTGTTTAGGCTGACCTTACCTGGATTTGTGATTCTCGTCTTCATAGCCTCCGGCACACTCAAAAGGCTCGTGGCCTTGTTGTCACCCGCTTTTGAGGCGAAAAGTAAACCTGTTTCAGGGCGTAATTTGAGCGCCCACGCCGAAAGTTCTCGGCTGTCAATCGGCGCAGTTATGACGATTGAACCAAGCAAAACTCCACCAGCGCTCACCGGAGCAGCGGCAACCAAATTCAAGCGTCCTGACTGCTCTTCCGCGCGAAGCATATCTGCTCCGCCAAGAGCATCTTTCACACTTTGAAAATCGCCGAAAGCTAACTCTTGTTCACCAGACGTAGCGACAGTTGAGCTCACCACTTTACCGTCAGCGTCCAATAACGCTGCTTGTCCGCGCCCATTCACACTATCCAGAAATGATGCCAAAACGTTCATTGCATGTTTTTGTGCCATTTCATCTGAAGACCATTGACCAGCTCGGATAATCGGATTCCGAAGCGCAGAGCGGGTCAAACCTCTATATTTCTCAGAAAAGTCTCGCCAAGCAATTTTACCGCCTAGGGCGGTTGCATGAGATTCTGCAGCAACAATGTCTTCGAGCTGACTTTCAGTGCTCGAGCGCACGACCTGATCAATCGCCTGATATCCGGCTCCGAAAAAAATCAGTAAGCCAATTGATAAAGTGACGCCCGTTGTAAGTTCCAGTTTCATACTCTTCACTCTTTCCCACTTGTTGTGGCTGTCTTTACGAATGTCGCCGCCCATGCGCGAATACCGAACGGTTGTACCATCGGAATCCCCGACCATTTCGAAAGAACACGTCTTGCGGCAAGTTTGACACGTTCATCAGAATCGTCCAATAAATAGACCAGTGTTTTCACTCTTTCGGGTGAGAGACCTTCGAATCCAAGCGCCAACGCAAGATTGACCCGAGCTTCGGCTCTAGGGTCCTCCAAAGCATTATAACCACCTGATTTATCGAGGACTTCTTCGTGTACAGTCACCTCAGGAGGCGCGCGCATTACCGCATTCGGGACAATAAGAGAAAAAATGAGCGCAAAACCCACCTGAAACAGAGCTTTGCCTGCAGGGTAATTACGCCTTCTCACCAGCCAGAAACGATCTAGGGCGTACACAATCACGAAAAGCACGTAAATCAGCGTCGGAACTTTTAACCAAAACGACTGCAATGCGCCTCGACTTACAGCACCCTTGAGCGCAGGAGCTAGCTGTAGCGTAGCTAATGCCGCAAGCGCTGCGAGAACGTACATACCGATTCTAAGAGTGACCGCGGGCGGGCGACTATTGTCGATAGCCGATTTCTCCGCAGGATTTATCGAAGGATGTTCTGACACGCCTATGTGGGAATACCTTTGAACGAGATTTCGCGCAACCTGTAGTGACTTCCGAAACGACGGAACGCGGGTTAGTATCTGACTGTGATACGTATTTTCACGACGCTAATTTCTTTATCACTCACGCTCTTCGGCTGCGGAGGACCCGAACCGGCGAGTATACGATTGGCTTGGACCTACGATGGAGAGGCTCGAATTGCAGAGGCTATCGCAGGCCCTGAGGACCGAGTCTTGGTCATGTTGAGCGAACAGAGCCAAAATGGCTCAGGGCAATTTGTGACGCTCGACGGTAACCTGGGCGACACGGTGGAAGGCCCCTTCGACGTCCCTACCCTTACCGAACAGGCGCCCGTATTCCTCGGAGCCGATATATTTTCGGTAAGCAAAGTCGGGAAAATCGACAAATACAATCTTGCAGGTCAAGGCCTCGGCTCTTTCCCTATGACCCCTGTGGGCAATACAGGACCAATCGGACTTGATGGTGACCGAGCTATACGAGTGGCAAGTTCAACGGGCATGCTCTACAGCTTCAACCCAGAAACCGGTGAACAGCAGTTCCAGGTTCCAGTCGATGAAGCCATCAACGCCCCCATGGCCGTCAACAGTGATGGAACCACTTTCCTGGCATCTCCGCTCGGGCGCCTCGAAGCGATCGATAGAACAGGACAAAAAATTCTTACAAAGTCGACTGGCGCTTTAGCCAGCGGCGTAACTTTGACAAACGACAGCATCGCAGTGGGTCACTCCAGTGGAATCGACGTGTTCTCCCAAGATGGCACACTTCAATTCACGCATCCACGTTCCTCGGCCGTAATTGGTACAAAGGCCTTACCTAATGGACATATCGCGGCATGGGGTCAGGACGGCATCATTGAAGTCCTCGAAAACAACGGAAACGTTGTGACAACGTTTCGAACGAGTCCTGATAATGAACTCAATCCACCAACACTCTCCGTTGCACCAGCCGCTCTCGACAATGACCACCTCCTTGTCGTTGATGATCTCGGAAAAGTCTCGTTGATCGATTCCGGCGGAAACACGCTTGCAAGCTACATGCTAGACTCACCGCCACGAGCAAAATCTCGAATTCATCGAAGTGAGAAAGGAACCCTGCTTATTTCAACTCTTTCTTGTGTCTACGGACTTCGAGTTAATCTGCCCAGTAATTAGGTTTCTGCATCAAGAATCGAAACTCCCAGCATTTCCCGACAGAGAAAATACTGATCACTTATGAAGAAGGCCATCATCTCAAGAGCCTGAGGGCAGCTTGAAAGCGCCGTTTCAGCCGACTCGGCGTCTGTAAATATCGCTTTTTTTCCGTTCTCTTTCATTACGGTCTTAAGCATCGCTTGAGTGTCATTCGCAAGAACCATTGCGGCTCGGTTTCGAGTGTGTTCTTGAGCCGCAAAATATGCAGCAAGATCCCAATTCCACTCCTCTTTGCGAGAATGTAAATCAGTTATCTCCTCGATGACTGACGGTGGAAGTTTTTCGGTAAGCCGCGTTTTCCAGGCTTCCGCCACTTGTTGTCGCTCTTCTGGTACAGCGAAGTCTGCTATTAGAGCTAATCCATAAACGAATGCTGAACTCTCCTCTGGTGTAAGCTTGGCAAAAATATGGTGACCACCTTTTAAACCTTGAACGTGACGAGCCAGAACAATGCGCTTTTCCGTTTCTCTGGTACGTCGTTCAAAACCAGTTCCCACAATTAGGCTAAATGGGCTGTCGCTGAGACCTACAACCGTTGACGCATGCTCCTTCGAGGACACGATGTTTATGTTCTCACACCCGAATACTTCGATCGCTTCATCGACGATATCTCGGGTCACAGCACTCTGACGCTGTTTCACGACACCATCGTCATTCAGGCCTAATTGTTCTTTATGCTCAGGAAACACATTCAGCAGATGCGGCGATACAATCTCCATCAGCGTTCGAGTCATGTGCTTTTCGTCACCATGTAATACGATCGCTGCATGTGCCTCGGGACTCAAGCCACCCATGGTTTGAGGAGGAACGTTTTCCGAATATTCAGCATAGAACCGTTCTTCTTCTGGGAATTCTGCTTTCAAGAACAGCAGTAACTCACAAACAACAAATACCTTATCGATTTCACCTAGCGCTTCGAAAAGTCTCTTGAGCTCATGATACGACACAATTCGGAACGGATTTATACGCAAAAGTCGGCGATGCGCTTCAACAGCGTCTCGGTAATGAGATGGCGACTCCGACGCAATACGTGCAAAAAGCTCAAGGGCATCCAATTGGTAAGGCTTTATTGCTAATACATCCTTTAGTGTCTGCAACGTCCCCTCTTCGTCTTTGAGATGTTCGAGGTAGAACTGAGCTGTTTTCAAGCGTAACGGTATGCTTTCCTCTTTCTGCGAATCAGGCAAAACTCGGAAGTAAGCTCCCGCCGTATCCAAAAAGCCATTCCAATTCCCTTGCTTTTCAAGAATGTCTAATAATTCGAGACTTATTCGTAAATTCGCTGGCGCGAGATTACGAGCCTCGAGTAAGTGAACACGAGCAGATTCTAAGTCGTTCAGTTCACGATGATATAAGGTAGCCAGCTCTAAAAGACGGTTCGCTTTTTGAGTTGTGTCTTGTTCTCCTTGGTTCAGCAACTCCATCACGTGCACTGCTGACAACCAGTCTTCGTGACTCAAATAAAGGTCCACAAGTCGATTTAAGCTCGCTTGATCTTTTGGGTCGTGCGTGCACGCGTGTTGATACGCTTGCACTGCCGCAACTAAGTCCTTGTCAATTTCCTCATAGATCATTCCCAAAGTTCGAAAAGCAAAAGTTAAGCTACCACTTTCTTCACTTAGCTGGGTTATCTTCAAAAGTACCGATTTCGCGTCTGAAAAAGATTTATGTTTCAACAATATCGGAGCGAGCCGAGTCAAAGCGTCTAGATCCGACGAATCACGTCTCAAAATTTCTTGATAAATTTGCGCCGCCCTAGAAATATCTTCGAGCTTGTCATTGGCAAGGTTCGCAGCTGCACGCAAATATTCAACTTGCTTCGAGGCTTCTTCGGCGCCTAGAGCCTGGTTTTGCCGGAGTGTAATTAGTCCATTCCAATCTTCTTCTTCGAAGTATATTTCACCAAGCTTCTCCGCGGCAAAATGGTGTCCCGGAGAGCGTTCAAGGATGAGATTAAGCGTTTCCTTCGCTTTGTTTTTATCTCCAAGCTTATCGAGGTAAACATGCGCAGCCTCCTCTAAGAGTTCAAGAGACCGTTCCACATTACCAGTCGCCGCGCCTTCTAATCTGAGGGCATGAAGCGACTGTTCGGCATCACCAAAGTCGGCTCCTAATCTGCTAAACGCCTTCACGCTCGGCAAATGAGCTGGATCAGCCTCAACCGCACGCTGGTAAAAATCATACGCCGCCTCAGGTTCATTGAGACGAAACTCTGTTACATTTCCGGCGCGGTATAATAGCGAGCTTCTTCGACGAGGGTCGGAAGATGTCATGGCTTCTCGATAATAGATGCCAGTCAAACTTGACCAGTCACCTTGCCGTTTTGTAATCGCCTCTAATGCTCTGAGTGGAACCGGATGCGTCGGCGACCGCAAAAGAGCCTTCTTCAATGCCATTATCGCTTTGACAGGATCGTTCAAATGCCGTTCATAGATCTTAGAAAGGTTGATTTGCTTCGCAGTATACCTTGGCCCGTCTTCTTCGGACTTACATAGCAGTTCGCTAATCTCAGCATACTTAGCCCAACCCTGGGTTTTCAAGTACGCTCTCTGTAGTTGAATGGAGACAGAGAAATCCTCTGGCTTAACCTGCTCCGCCGCCTCAAGTACTTTTATCGCAGCATCAAAATCATTTAACTTCTCAGAAAAAACCTCAGCCAATCGTAAGCTAATCGCAACTTTACTTGCATCATTGTCTGCATGGTCTAAAGCAATCTCAAGAGCAACAGTAAGCGCGGTCCAATCCTGAGACGCGGAAAAAACACGAATCAGACCCTCTATCGCTGTATCAGAAGCATAACCAAGCCGAAGGACCTGCTGTAAGATAGTGGCAGCTCGATCGGGGCGACCGAGTTGAAACTCGCATAGTTCAGCAATCGAGAGTAAAAGTAGCGCTTTGCTTTGCGGCTCATCAGTCGTTTCTGCTTCTTTTGTCAGTACTCTTTCCAGAACAGTGTAATTACCAAGTCGTGCCGAAAGGAGTTGAAGTGCGTTCAGTGCCGCGATTGAGTTCCCGTTCTTCGAAAGAGCCTTCTCGAATACTTCTAGCGCTCTTTCCTCATCTCCTAGCCGACTCGCAAGTAACTCTCCCAGTCTTAGCAATAAGGTACACTGATAATCTTGCGATGAAGTGTTATCAATCTCGCGAAGATACATCGCAACAACACTTTCGAGACGATTTTGACGAAGATACAAATCACCTAGCGTTGATAAAGACAAAATATCACTTGGGTGTTTTTTCAAAATCTCTTCGTATGCAGCGATCACTTCATCATCTCTGCCAGGAATTTGAGAAAGTGACATCGCCTGTAAATGTTTGAGTTTGTACCATTCCGGACCAGACGTAGTCATAGACAGCTTTTTGGCTACAACAGGCAAAAGCTGTTCATACTCCTTCAACTGACTCGCAGTACGAACAACACCGTCTAATGCATGGTCATGATCAGAGTTGAGCACGAGAATCTCTTGATATGTCTCAAGCGCTAGAGAATACGCAGAAAGCTTCATTTCGCAAAGCTGGGCGACCCGTAGAAGCTTTGCAGCCTTGAGATTTGTATCAGAAATATGGCGAGCATCTAATCTATATAATTCAATGAGATCAGCAACGCGGTCATTACGAATATATAATTCTTCAAGTAGGAGTATCGCAGATTGGTGTTTGGGATTTGTCGCGAGCAGCTCAAGGAGACGCTCTATCGCTTCGGATGGGCTATCTAATTTATTTGAATAAAGTTGCGCAGACTTGAATAACAAGACCACCTTCGAGTCAGCATCCACGCAGTGCGTTAACTCAAATTGATACAATTGCGAAAGCGCTTCCCAGTCTTCGCGCTGATGATAAATGCGCCCCAGAGCCTGACTGGCTGCTTCATATCGGGGCGACTTTGTAAGAACCTGCCGATATAACTCAACCGCCGCTTCAATATTTTGAAGCTTTTCCTCAAGCAAAACGGCACGGCGAAACATAACCAAAGTACTCTCAGGAGAATCATTCAATACTTCGGATTGACGCTCTAAAACACGAACAGTATCTTCGAAGGCACCTATCTCTTCGTACAACCACTCAATTTCACGAAGAAGGACTATGTCATCAGGTGCATGCTGCAGAGCGGTAAGCATGACCGCTATCGCCTTTTCCTTTTCGCCTAGTTTGTCTGCGAGAATCCGCGCGGCACTCACTAAAAAAGTCTCGGTTTGTCCAGAGGAGCTGGCTGCGGCTGCAGATTGTGTGAGCACATCTACAAGGTCGGACCAACGTTTCAGCGGCCCGTACAAACGCCGTAGCGCAGCCTGCCCAATTTCATTACCTGGCTCCGCGGCGAGCAAAGCCTCATAATGAACAACGGCATTTTCCGGTTGGTTCAAGTGGAGTTCGGCAAGCTGAGCTGCCGCTAGATGCAATGAAGTAATCCGCTCTTTTGATTGGGCGACAGCTAAGCTTCTCGTGTAGAGAGAGTATAGTTCGCTGTACTCATCATTGCGAAGGTGAAGCTGCTCAAGATACCGACCGGCAAGAGGCTCTGAAGCCCAAACTTCGAGCGCATTTTGGAATTCAGCTTTGGCCTCGGTTTTTTGGTTGAGTTCGTCATCAAGCAAGGCTCCTTTCTCTGACAACAGGATTGCTCGTTTTGCGGGATGACTCGCAGTCTCAACCTCAGCTTGAATAAGCTTCGTGACCAACTCGAATTTTTTTCCTTCTGAAAAAAGGCTTCTCGCTGCCTGAATTACCGACTCGTTTGACTTATCGAGAGCAAACGCCTTTTGATAGTACGAGGCCGCAGCCTTACGTTGGCCGATGTGCTCTTCAAAAATCCGTCCAATCTCTAAACAAATCGTTGCTTTCGCTTCATTGCCTTGAACAGTTTCAAGCTCGCGTTGATATTGCTCGATTTGAGTATTCCAAAACTCTAATGTCTCCGGATTCGTCTCGCAGGTTGCAGAAGACAGTAAATCATTCTCGGGGTTCAGCGATTTATCAAAATCGGGCATGGGAGGAAGATTCTCCCAGTCCACTCGAAGTTCTCTTTCGCTGCCTGCGGACGGAGTCGCCGATGCATCAAGTCCTGACAACTGGTTTTCACCCTGCCCCTCAGTGGTGTTTAACGAAGCTGGTGTAAGTTCTGTGTCCGACATCGTTTGGCAAAACGTAGCACGACGAAAGTACAGGGTCGAGACCACTTATCCGCATTGATAAGACAGATTTAGCGTACGAATGCTTCTGAGAGCCAAACGGATACAAGGGCTCTACCCTTAGTAGCGATGACCTGGCTCAGGCGAACGATAAGAGGTTCAACGAGGGACCACAACCGGTCTGGCGACGCGATAATTTTGTTCGACTTCGGCCATGAGTTCAAACAAAGCATCTTCGAAACGAGGTCCAGCTCCGTCGAGGCCTCGATGATTCGAATTAAAGTTACCGTCTTGACACTCTCCTCGACGACATCTTGAGTCCGGGAAGACAAGAATGAACTTCGCCCAGTCACTTTGGAAACGCCTCTGACGCTCTTCATTCGTCGAGCCGGCCATATACCCAAAAAAGAGGATACCTGACGCAAGGAGGTGGTCGGATTCTTGCCCTTGACCATGTAGAAAGTAGACGACTGGATACCGTTTGTCTTTATTCTCTTCAGCAAAATATCCAGGCGGAAACACGATTCCGTAAGGACGCTCTTCATCGACGGCTTTTGAGTAGTAGGTCTTCGGCTTGATCAATTGATTGACCTCACCTACTTCATCAACCTGCTGGACATCTCGCTCATAAAATCGAGACTGTACAAACGTTAGAGCCGTGAGAAATCGATTAATCACCTGTTCTGCAGGGCCCACGTGATTGCCGTCTCCACGATTGATAACTCGTTCAGAGGCAGAAGGATCGCCATACCGAACATAAGCGTGACGACCAATTGATTCCTCCGCGTAATCTACAGCAATAAAGTCAAACGGCTGGTCATCTTTCATAAGAGAACGAAAGGTCGTGTAGTCACGTGAGGCTTCTCCTGAGGTACGGTTTTCTAATGCTCCCCACAGCCAGTTTGTACCACCTGCACTATGCAAAAAGTCTCGGATACCAGCATCAGCCCAAATATGGAGACGATCAAGATGTCCTTGCGGCATTTCTTCGATCAAATTTCGTGGGTTTTGCGCAAAATAATTGAGGATATTTGGACTGTAGTCGAATTTTCCGTTTCCTTCACCATAATCGCCCGTGCCCGGTACACCGTCTAGTCCGTAGTCCTCGTAAGGCTCTCCTTCATCATAGCGCCAATTACCTGCTTTTCCGGCAGGATTTGTATCCCAGTCATATTTGTCGTTAGGACTATTACCGACATCATCGTATGGCTCGTGAGACATCACAATCACGGGTTCGGCGTAGTCCCGCTGGCCATTTCCATTGTAATCAACCGCCAAAAGCATTTCGAAGCTAAACTCATTTGCTTTATCTGGATTAAAGTTCCCTTCTTGCCCGGACCACTTCTTGGAATCACAGACCGGAATGACGTCGTACGCTCCGTCAGGGTTATAGAATTTTTCTTTCAAGCCCTTAATGACGACGGGGTTATCGCAGCGCTCTGGATCGCTCTTCTCTCGATAATCCATCGGAACTCCAGGCGGGAAATAAGGCGACTCAGGGTTGTAATACAAACCATTACCGTATGCCAAAGATATATCTTGAAAGGCTTTTCGAAGCTTATCACGACCGAAAGAGCCCCCTCGCCCTTCATCTACGCCTCGAAACCAGTGATTATGGTCCTGAGGTGCTTCGAGAATTTCGCCCGTTGGTACGATTTTGACTTCACCGGCTACCGGTCCGCAAAAAGCATCTCCGTCGGGGTTATTGAGGTCATTGATATTCGCCAAAATCGTCTCACGCTCACAAAATCCACCCAGATAATATTTCTTGAACATCCTCATCATGTAGACCCAATCAACCATAGGGACACCAAGCATACCTATCGAATCAAACAACTCAGGACGGGCCAGACCCAGCTGCCCTGCACCACTAGAACCCATGGAGACACCAACAAGTGAGCGATGGGTGTAACAGGTTTCAGTCTCCGTCTGCTCGGAGCATGTAATCAATCCAAACTCATCCGTTTCCACCCGCTCAACCGGGCCTGAAGGAGAGGTTTCATTTGTTGCGTCAGTGCAAGCCAAAATAAGGGCTGCGAGGACTAATAAACAGCGATATTGCATCATCTCTGGTTTTCATTCGGCTCCCATAAGGATGTCAAGCACCCCAAGATGAGGATTGCGCGAACCACCGGAATTTGTAGTGCTAATCTTGCGACTGGCTGGAAGCGTTGCGGTAATAAAGAATGATAGTCAGACAGTGAAACTCATTGTCACTCGATTGGCGTACATCTCGATCCACGATCTCAATATCAGGATGATTATTCATCCATTTTCCTATGACTTCCCCTAGCTCCTCTCGCTCTCTTGCCTTGGTTGCTGAAAAAACCTTAATACCCGTGAACTTCTGCATCGTTTTTCTCTCTCGTTCCATATCGAATTTCGCTCAAAGCGCGCGCTCTCGCATACTCTAAATCGTCTTCCTAAATTCGTCCTGCTTTTTTGGTTTCGACTGAGCCACGACTTCTTCCGTCTCAATCGGCTGACGCGAAACGAGCTTGTATCGCCGAAAAGACGGCGACAGGAACTTTCTTGCTGTGATCTCGGGTGGGTTATGATTGAACTCAATCTTTTGCGGACTAAATGTTCCGTGAATGACCGAACCATCCGCCGAAAGTGTGAGGCGCAATGCCGCCGTAACCGTTCCATCAATCTCTTCTGCAATTTTTGGCGGAAAACCCTGAGATATAATCATTTTTTGTCCATGGTCGCGCCGAGTCAGCGCAATGCTGCGACCCCGAAGCATACCATTGAACTCTTGAAAACCGCCTTTCATGGCCCTCCGGCCACGTACAAATGGCCCAAACTGAACGAGAGTAATACGCTCGATAACGCCTTTACGGGCATCTTCATCGACTCTCTCCCAGGTACCTGTCACTCGAACAAAGAAACTCGCGACAAACCAGCCAAGCACGACTAACCCCACCAAAATGAGGCCGATGTGCCACCACTGCAACATGAACGGTCCAATATACATTACAAATATTCCTAAGGCGTTTCGCCTGCTGTGCTGCTATAGACTCCCAAACCAATGGCAAATTCACAAGCCAAAGCGTCATCAAAAATGAGTCGCATACGAAATATTGGGATCGCTGCACACATCGATGCAGGCAAGACCACCGTTTCCGAACGTATCCTGTTTTACACCGGAAGGATTCACAAAACAGGTGAAGTCCATGATGGCCAAGCCACAATGGATTGGATGGAACAGGAACGTGACCGTGGCATTACGATCACGGCGGCGGTTACGACTTGCGCATGGAACAAGCATGAAATCCATCTCATCGATACCCCCGGACACGTTGACTTCACTGTAGAGGTCGAGCGCTCGCTGCGTGTTTTGGATGGTTGTGTCGCGGTATTTTGTGCAGTCGGAGGCGTAGAACCTCAATCCGAGACAGTCTGGAGGCAGGCAACAAGATATAATGTTCCACGCCTGACCTTCGTAAATAAGATGGACCGCATTGGTGCCAATTTCGATCGCGTCATTGAAGATATGCGAGATAAGCTAGGCGCAACGCCCGTTGCAATTCAACGACCTATCGGTGCGGAATCGTCTTTCGAAGGTATTATCGACTTGATCAACATGCAGAAGATCACCTTCGCAGGAAAACACGGCGAAGAAGCCGTTCGCTCAGAGATTCCGGAAGACCTTAAAGACGAAGCTGAGACCGGTAGGGAGGCAATGATCGAGGCCTTGGCGGATCTCGACGATGATATCGCGGAGGCTTTCCTCTCTGGTGAAGAGGTCTCTAAAGAACAAATCATGACGATTCTGCGTTCAGGTACGATTAGCGGAACACTTCAGCCCGTCCTTTGTGGGACGGCGCTCAGAGATAAAGGCGTATTGCCTCTACTCGACGCAATTGTGGACTTCCTTCCCTCGCCCGCAGACTTGCCACCTGTCGAGGGTCAAGATCCGAAGACTCAAGAAACGGAAGTTCGTGAACCAAACGTAAAAGAGCCATTCGCCGCGCTCGCATTTAAAGTGGCGCTAGATGATGGGCGTCGCCATGTGTATATGCGGATCTACTCAGGCAAAGTTTCTGCCGGCGACACCGTATATAACGCCAATACTCAAAAAACAGAGCGGATAGCTCGCCTCTTCAAAGTGCACGCAGATAAAAAAGAACGACTTCCCGAAGCCAGTGCAGGCGATCTCGTTTTGTGCGCAGGTCTTCGGTTTGTTCGAACAGGTGAGACTCTCACTGATCTTAAGAAACCTATTCTTCTCGAATCAATGGACTTCTTAGAGCCCGTTATCTCGATCGCCGTCGAGCCAAAGCACAATAGAGATTTGGACAAACTCGAAGAAGCGCTAAAAAAACTCGACGACGAAGACCCTACTGTTTCACTCAAGCAAGACCCGGACACGGGGCAAACACTTCTCGCGGGCATGGGAGAACTTCATCTCGAAATCCTGATTGATCGCCTTCGAAGCGAATTCAACCTTGAAGTGAACTCTGGCAATCCAAGCGTCGTATATCGTGAAAGTATTGCAGGCACTTCGGATGGGGATGACACCTTTGAAAAAGTCATAGATGAAGAAAAGAAAGAAAAACTTTTTGCCCGCGTCATTGCTCGAGTCTCCCCATTAGAACGAGGCGAAGGGATCGAATTCAAAGACAGTAGGTCCGAAGCCCACCAAGCTGAAATGACTCTAAACGAAAAAGAATTCGATGCTGTAAAAACAGGGAGTTTGGAAGCTACCGAAGCCGGTCCCATCGATGGATACCCGCTACAAGATGTTCTCATTGAATTGGTCGAAGTTGAAAAACACCAGGGTGAAACGACAGATGTGGCTCTCCGCGTTGCCGCTGCGAATGCAGTACGTAAGGCAATCCAAAAAGCGCAGCCAACAACTTTGTCTCCATTGATGAACATAGAGGTAACAGTTCCAGATGCGTACACCGGAACAGTAGTCGGTGATCTCTCCGCAAGAGGCGGCCGTATCGAAGGCGTAAGCAGCGACCGAGACCGAGGTGTCGTAGAAGCTATTGTACCTCTCACAAAAATGTTTGGGTACTCGACCCATCTTCGCTCTCAAAGTGAAGGGCGAGGAACATTTTCAATGAGATTCTATCGCTTTGATTCTCTAGATGCGTAAGCGAGCCAACTCGCCAGCCGCTCACGGCAAGCAAACAGGCCTGGGTTGCTCGTTATTGTTGTTCAGAAACTCGTTGTCAGAGATTTTTGTCAATTAGCTCAATGCTAAAGCATCACCGAGTCCCAACGAAGGCCCTTTCCTTTTTCGACGGTCGTTCGTCGGAGGAAGAGTACCTAGCTCGGTCAGTTCATATGCATTTTCCCGTTCCAAGAGCGCCTTAACCAGTCGGTCATTCAGCATGTGACCACCACAAACGCCGACATAACGTCCAATCAAAGGTGCTCCGAGAAGAGCGAGGTCACCAATGGCATCGAGCAACTTGTGTCTCACAAACTCATTTGGAAAACGAAGACCGTCAGGATTTTGAACAGAGAAATCATCGATGACGATTGCATTATCGAGGCTACCACCTAGTGCAAGACCAGCTTGGCGCATTCTCTCAACGTCTTTGGCGAAACCGAAAGTCCTCGCCCCTGAAATTTCTCTGATGAAGCTGCTCGCGTTTACCTCAAATTCAATGCGCTGGTTACGAATGAGAGGATGGTCGAAGTCGATCGTGCAATCGAGTTCGAAGCCACGTGCAGGCTCCAAGCTTGCCCACCGACTTGATTCCTCATCAAAAACGCGCACTGCTTTGCGAACCACGATGAACTTACGCGCTTGCGTCTGACGCGCAGCACCTCCAGCCTGGAGAATACCCTCAACAATTGGCGCGGAAGAGCCATCCAAAATCGGTATTTCAGGTCCATCGACAATGATTTTCGCGTTGTCGATTTCCATACCCACCAGCGCAGCCAAAACATGTTCAACCGTCGAGATACGAAGACCATTCTCATCCGCAAGAACTGTCGCAAGGCGTGTATCCACGACATTTTTCGAAACGGCTGGAATTTCTATGAGCCCTTCGGCTGTTTTCCGAACGAAAATCAACCCCGTGTTTTCACGGGCCGGTTGTACTTCCATCGTAATGGTCCGACCTGTATGCAGCCCGACTCCGCTGAATTTGGCGGTGGATTTGAGAGTGTGCTGATAAAACATCTGGTCCTCGCGTCACTGCAATACAAGATTCATACCAATTTTTTCACTGAGAAAATAACGGCGTTTCTAGGTGATCATATGGTTAGCTCTGAGATCACATGGGCCTACATACGATGTAATCTCACCACACTGTTGCAAAATGGCAACACATTTTTTGATACGGCGTGTCATTGGTCACACCCAATCAAAAACCGCCTCGGCCTAGGTGTTTGTTTTGGCCCCTAACGATATCCAGCCGGCATCTTGGGATTTTGCTTCCGAAACTTCATAAATGTTGCGGTCACTGGGACACACTCCTCTTTTCGGCATCTTGCACTGCAGATGAGCAAGTGGTCCTATTACGGCAATGTGGACTACTCAAGCTTACCGTTTCCTAGGAACAAACGGAGCCATCACTCCATTGATTCAGCCACCGCTCATGCAACCTATTACCAACAAACTAAACATCATAAGCGCTCAAACCGCTTTTAATGTGCAGCTCGAAGAGCCGAACACGCCGATAAACCAGGAAAATTGCTTCAGAGCTTTTCTCACAAAGGCGGGCAACACTCGAAAGCAAAACGCGAAGAGCCTGAAGGACAGAATCCTGTCCTTGCGGGTCCGAGGACGTCACATGCCAAAAGACACCGACACGGCGACGTCCGTCGAAGCATACAACCAGAAAAATAAAAGAGATTCTGTCAAAAGTGAAGGCACCCAGACATGGCGTATTTTTACAAAGGATCCGCAAAATCTACCTGAACGAGAGCGCCAAGCGAGTGAGCTCAACACTGACTCCATTTACATTTCGAAGGAAAGAAAGAGAAGACCGGAGCAAGTAGATAAGCTTGAAAAAGCCAATGACACCATCTCGAAAGAAATATTCCGCCGAGTCAGAGAAAGAACGTTCAATGACAAACTGGATCAACTTCGAAGTTCCATTGACGTCGAAATCCTCATTTTTGAACTCGCTGATAACTAATGAAACGTGCACTTTTAATCACAGAACGCTTTGCCCCCGATTTGGGTGGCCTTGCTCGAAGTAGCTCACGAATTGCCGACGCATTCTCACGACTCGATATCGCAGTTGAGGTCTTTACATGGACGAAGACGCTAGCGCCCGGTAGTCTCGGTAGAGCAAGGCGACAATGCGGGACCAAAAATTATCCCGTGCATCGATTAGGCTTGTTTGCAAATTGGGATTTATCGCTACAGCATACCCTCAATTCACTTCATCACCTGCATGAACAGAATCCATTCGACTTCATCTGGGGGCACTATTTGTTTCCTGCTGGGTTTCTCGCGACCTTCTTCGCTAAGCAAATCGAGGTGCCCTGCTGTGTCAGCGCCAGAGGCAATGACATTGACCAAATGATGTTTCCGCCGGGTGATTTTTCAAGACTTATGTGGACTCTGCAAAACTCATCTCAAGTCACTGCCGTGTCCGAAGAGCTACGAGCCAAGATCGATATACTGCTTGGAAACCATTCGAAAACCCGAGTGATACCAAACGTAGTTGACCCTGATGTTTTCATTCCTAAAGCGAAGTCAAAGCAGCTCATGCAACAACTTAACATAAAGGAAGATGACCTCGTCTTGGGGTTTTCGGGAGAACTAAAACATAAGAAAGGTTATCCATTTTTGCTTACTGCTTTTCAGTTTTTGTCCCAACGTCAGTCATGTAAACTTCTCATCCTCGGAGAGCTCCGCGCGAGAGTCTCCGAAGCTTTCACCAGCTTCATCAGCCAATTCCCGCAGCTTGCTGACCGCATTATCGTCACCGGACACATCCAAGACACTCATGAACTCGTAAATCATATGGCTCTTTGCGATATCTTTCTCTTTCCGTCTGTATGGGACGGACTTCCGAACGCTTTGCTAGAGGCCATGGCTATGAAAAAACTCGTGATTGGAAGTCACGCTGGCGGCATGCCTGATGTCATCAGGCACGGAGAAAACGGCGTGCTTATCCCAACCAACGAGTTACACCGACTTGGCGAAGCGATACTTGAGCTAATATCTCAAACGCCGAGCCGCCTAGAATCCATTCGTGAAGGAGCCCGTGATACAATTTTGAACGAACGGTCGCCACAACACGAACACGAAGCGTTAAGAGACATCCTCACAAGATTAGCTTGAGAGTAGAGATCGATAGCACTTTCTCAAGTTCTCTTGCGCATGCTTCCATTGAAATCTATCTTCAATATTCTTTCTCGCATTTACAGACAACGAAGCTGTGAGTCGCGGGTCATTATATATCCTCAGGATGCCGTCCTTTATGGCTTTGGCGGAGTTTGGTTTCACCATTATGATGTCTTTGTCCGCGCAAGCAAGCTCACGAGCTACTTCTAGATCTGTTGCAACAATCGGAATACCGCAGGCCATACCTTCTAACAGTTTTAATGGACAGCAACCTTGGACGACGTTTCTGTCATTCGAGGGTAAGGGGACCAGCAATACATTAGCTTGGTGATGCAAGCTCACTAACTCTGCCTGTTTGACTGGCGGCATTATCGTAACGTAATGAAATAGACCTTGAGCAAAAATGTACTGCTCTAACCTTTTCCGTTGTGATTTCTTAGTCGGCCCTACAAGCAGCAACTCTGCGTTCAAGTCGCGACGTAAAATCTTCAGTGCATCAATAGCGATATCAACACCTTGCCAACTCGTCATTGTCCCTGAATACAATAATTTGAGTGGTTCATTTCTTGATGACGGAAGCGTCGCTGGCGAATATCTAAAAACATCTAAATCAACACCGTTTGGGATCACGCGGATTTTTTCTGCCTCAATCCCCAAGGATACAAGATATACTTTTGTTACGGCACTCGGCGTAACAATCAAGTCAGCTTGCTGCATACAATACTGCTCTTGAAAACGTAGTTTTGATAACAGTTCGTCGTCTTCGGCTACTTTCGGATAATGATATTTTAGTTCGATAGATGGGAGTCCATTACATTCGAAGATAAGAGATCGACAAAATAAATCTTTCCGTTTTGCAATCGGATAAGCCTCAAAAATTGAGCGTACATGGATTGCGTCAAATAACCCAGCAGTCCTTAGCCAAGCACGAAAACAGCGCCTGTACGACAAAGCTCGTTCGATAACGTTACGACCAACACACTGAAAACCGTGATGAAAGATCCCTTGCTCAGAGAGTTCGGCAACAACGCGTCTCGATTCGTTCTCCCACTCTTCATTATTGTTTTGAATTGTCACCAAATTTACTTCTTCAAATTCAAGAGCCAATGCTCGTGCAAATGCATTGATATGAGTACACGCACCTTTTGCACCAGGGAACACGTCAAATGAGGCTGAAAGTACTCGCATATCGCAGGTCTACCGGTCTTTTCCTAACTCGAATGGAAGCCGTATTCTAGTTCTCAATGAGGACTTTTCGTAGCCCTTTTATTCTCATGAACGGGCATGTTACATTCGCAACAGAATGGATAAAGCCAGGCTCGACCACTTCCGAAGTACTAGGATTTACGAAGGACAGATCGCCCTAGCGGATATGCTCACAGAACTATCCTCCATCGAAGAACTCGATAAAAAGTCAGAGAAAGAAACCAAGAAGTGGACCACGATCATGATCATAGTTGGGTTTTTAGGGTTCTTCGGTGTGTTCGGTTCTCTGTTACGAGCAGTCGGCGTAAACGACCAAGGCGCCACGAATTTTCTTACTATCGGGTTGCTCGTTTGGCTTTATTTTGTCCGGCGATCTCATAAACGCATGGATGTAGTCGACCGGAGATACCGGTTAGTTCAACGAACGCTTGAGAACCTCTCTTCAAACATTGAGAACGCTCAACTTCTCGACGTAAAAATAAATCTAAATAACCCTGAACGTAGTGAGACAGAGCGTCGCGAGACAGAAAACATCAATGGTTGGAAAGTAAAATTTTTCGAAGAGGAATGGGCGAATTTATCAGGTCGTTTCTCAGATGGAACTCGATTTCAATTCCTCGCATCTGAAAAGCTTCAGCGTAGAACCAAGTGGAAACGAAGCCGTAGCGGGAAAAATAAAAGAAAAACGAAATCAAAATCGACTTCTGAATTTACAATCAATCTAAAAGTGAAGGCATCCAAATATCCCTATCTTGAGCAATTAGAAAAACAAGGCCGCCAAGCAATTCAGTTACCTCGAGAACTACTTCTTCGAAGATTTACTGTAAAGGGTAACTCAATTTCCCTAACCACTCGAACGAAAGCCGCGTGGGATCTGAAAAAAGATGTTCCATCAACATCTTCAAATTCAATCGACAATATCGGCGCGACTCTGAGACAAAAAATGGGGCCAAAAACATTTGACGCCGTTGGAGCTGTCGCATCAATGTTCCTGAGTCTTTACCAAGTTCTAAACTTTTCCCGAAAAATAGCAAAAAGCAGGAGTGCATCATGAAAACCAGTAATCTAACTACCCTCGTTCTTGGGCTAAGTATTTATTGTTTTGCCTCGACCGCAGAAGCTTCGAGCCATTTTGAAATCGTCGAACAAAGTGGGAAATTACTTTTCTCACTTTCTAAAGATGGCTCAAAATATAAGCTGGTTGATGGACAAGGCAAGCTTCAAGCGACGTACAAAGTGAAGTCAGATAAAGTAAAGATTATCAGTACGAGCGGCGAAGAAATCGCAAAAGTAAAAGGCGATTCCAGCAAATTGAAAGTCAAAAACATCCAAGGAACAATCTTCAAGATGAAGCTCCAAGCGGATAGCGGCTACAAGATTAAGGATTCGAGTGGAGACACTCTGTATAAGCTGAAAATAAAGAATTACGGTTACAAGGTGAAAGACGCCGAAGGAAATGAGCTTGCTCGTCTGAAGATGAAGGGAGAAAAGCTGAAATTTGTCACTTCGAAAAGAACGACGCTAACGAAAGGTCAGAAAATCACTCCAATTCTTGCAGCGCTTCTGAACTTAGATAAAATACCTCTGGCCGTACGATTTGGCATGGCGCTCCGGCTATCTCAACAACAATGAAGGCTTGCGAAGAAAAATCGGGGTTTTTATTCACAAGTGCTTGTAAAAATCCACCAGACTTTACCTGCTCTCATTGCAGTAAAGCTATCTGTAGTGACCATACTTACCGACAAGGCGTAAAAAATCTATGTATCACTTGCGCTCGTAAATCCGTCAAAGAGAAGGACGAGCTTGAATACGCTCATCCTCTTCTTTCACGAGACCGCTATTATAGAAACTATGGTTATTACAGCGAAGATCTTTGGCTAGACACAGAATTTGATGATTATGACTTTACCGAAGCTGACGGCATGAGCTTCGAGGAAGAAGGATTCGATAGCTTCGAATCAGATATGGCGGGTAGCTAACCATCAAAGATGAACTGGCTCATTTATGCGTTAGGTGGTGGATATGGGCATGTTACTCGCGCTATGTGCCTCGCGAAATTTGCGACTCGAAGAGGCATTCGCTGCTCTATTCTGTACAATAGCCATCTAGCGCACAGAGCGTATCCATTTTATTCAGAACGGTTGCCGCAAGTAAATTTCGAGTACATTCCGTCAAATTTCGAAAAAGCTGACGTTACCAAATTCATGAGAAATTACTTATCGGACCTGCGGCGCTGTGACCGCGTAATCGTAGATACCTTCCCTCGCGGCATCGCTGGAGAGCTTGATGCTTTCCTTCCTAATATTTCATGTACTAAAATCCTCATCTCTCGCTACCTGAACCAAAAATATATCGAATCTATCGATATTGATAAAAGTTTACAGTCTTACAACGCAGTAGTGCATCCAAAAGATTCACTCGCTCGCCCTAGCTATCTTAAACAGTTTTTTTCCACCGAGCCATGGCTTTTGTGTTCTGCTGACGAGATTTTCTCACAAGAGAAAGCCAGGCAGCATTTACAACTCGTACGAGAAAATGCAGCGCCCGTAATTGGGTTTCTCGGATCAGGCCAAATGCAAGAAATCATCCAAGCATATCAGTGGGCCAAGCGATTACGCGACGACTGCCCTCAGCTCCAAGTCGTTTTTTTTACGCTTGAAGATTTAGAGGAAGACAGTGCACTCTGCCGGAAAATTTGGCCCGCAATGCAAGTTTACCCAGCATTAGATCTACTTGTTTGCTCCGGCGGTCACAATGCAATCAATGAAGCCAAAGTAACAAACACGCAAATTTTGGTCATCCCCAGAAAACGGCGTTATGACCGACAAGATTTACGCGCGACTGAACGCCCTCTCGTTACCAGCTACAAAGAGATACGTATCGTATGTGAATCACTCAAAATAGATTCTTATAGGCAGCAAAAGCCTTATGCAGACTTTGCCAATGGAGCTCAGAAAGCCTGCACTATCATAGAGAACCTAAGTGAGTCGTAACGAGTAAACACTGCGCCGAAACAAATCGACGCACGACACTGGGCAAATGCGGCGTACGTGTTTGGGAAATCATACTCACTCCCCAATGAGAATGAGCTGGTTTGTTACATTGCTTTATTGCTCGATAAAGCAAGCCTCGACATCAAACAGATATCATCAATGACTGAAGGTTTTTAATCTCACTCCTCGACTCGATCAGTCATATCAGTTTCACCGAATTTATGACTGCCAACATCCCGCGAAATAGAACAGTATAAAGATCCGCAGCGCAAAATGACCAGGAATCCCGAGCAAATCTTGAAGGCGATTTTTCGTGATTCCTTTGATGATGCAGTGCCATTCCGCTATTTTTCGTGCCAAACAGTTCGCGTCCGTTGGGAAACCACTTTATAAGCAATACACGTATCGCATCCGGTCTAAAGGAGGAGACAGGAGGCAAGATGACTACTGGGATGTCCGAACAAGCCTAAAATCATCTTGATACATAGGCCACAGATAGAACAAGAAATGCTATTAAGTAATAAGACTACGTATACTTATGACCGTCGAGAATCAGAAAGTCACTTCGGAGAGACCATATGCGTTCGCCGTACTCGCATTGTTTACCGCGGTGCTTATGTGCGGAGGCCTCGTTGCATGGGCGGTCTCGTCCCCTGAACTCGTAATCGTTGGAGCAGCTGGACAACACGACGGGGCACTCAATGGTGAACGGCTCTCTGGTTGCCTCGATTGTCACGTCCCATTTTTGGGTTCACCCGGTTCTCGCTGCCTTACGCCGAGTTGTCACGGAAATCTCGCCACCGGCATACCCCCTCGTACGGGCTCAGCGATGCCCGTTCGTTTCCATGTCGCTCTTAATAGGCTCGAATGTAGTAACTGTCACAATGAACACGGGAAGCAACCTCCTAAAGTCGCCCACAACCAATTCAACCACAGCATCATCCCAAGTGAAACGCGGGCGCAATGCGCTCAATGTCACAGTGGAGCAAGTCATTCTAATCACTCCTCAACTGACTCTGTCCCATGCTCGAAGTGTCATGGCCTCGAATCGTGGGATGTGGCCACCGTCAAGCATCAAGCAATTTGGGAGCATGCGTGCGATGTTTGTCATATCATTCCAAAAGCGAAAGAACACGTCACTGTGGCGGGAACGTGTTCATCCTGCCACTCCACTTCAACCTGGAAAATACAAACGTCGCAGACCGACTAGCCAACGCTCGACTGAAAATAACGCGCGACTGCGAAATTCAGGAGTGAGACGCTGACAACCATACACAACATTAACGCATGAATACGTCTCCAGGGACGGAGTCTAACGTCCCCGAGAATAGCCAATGTTCGACTGGAAGAGCCACCGAACCTTACCCGTGCGATATCCCTACGAACGGCAACACCATAGACCAATGTAAGCCAGGTCAAAATACCGAGCACTCCTGCCAAAAGACGCAATACTGATGGTGCAGCGATTAACATAGACATAGTTAGGCACGCCCCACCAATCGCTCCAGAAAGGTCCTTCGTACGTAGAAAAAATGTCGAGGCACTAGGCAATGCAATCTGCCCCCTTCGAATTAAGCTAAGGCCAACGAATAAAGACATTGCTACCAATAGCGAAACTACGGCAATACTCGTAAGAGCAGAATTGAGAGCCGCTAGCGAGCTTGGTTCAGAAATAAAAACATTTAGTAGACCACCGAGCCCAAAAAACACAGTAATGCCAGTAGCTCCGGCTAATGCCGCTTCGTATCTGACTCTACGTGTTTTGAAATCTTCTGATTGTAATTTTGTCCCGGACTTGTTTCGACCTTGTTGAGTTTCATTTTTCAGTAATATTTGAATCGCAGCGTCTAATTGTTTCACGCGGGAGAAACGCTGTTGTGGGTGATACTTGATTAATCGGTCAATGACATTATGGAAATCTGTTGTTCCTCGTGACAACACAGTTGAGGCTGAAGGACGCGGTTCAAGCAAATTCTGTCTCAAAATTTCTGAGGCACGGTCTCCTGTAAATAATGCCTGTCCTCTCAGCAGCTTAATAAGAGTCATTCCCAGGGCGTAGCCATCGCTTTGAAACGACGGAGAGTGTCCGTTTAGTAGCTCCGGTGCGATATACTCCGCCGTGCCGGACACTGAATGGGACACATTTACAGATTGCAACTCAGTTTGAGATATATTCTTCGCTAACCCAATATCTTTGAGAAAGAATTTGCCATCTTTACTGACCAAAATGTTTGAAGGCTTTATATCGCCATGACAGAAACCTTTCTCGGCCAGTACTTTGAGTGTTTCTGTAACTGCACTGGCCACACGCAATGCTTCTAATACTTCAAGGGGGCCTCTGGAAGTGAGTTGTTCTTCCAGGCTCCATCCATCAACGTATTCGGCAATAGAGAAATGGTGCGAATCATGAGTTCCTACGTAGAAGACACGTACAATATTAGGTGCGCTTAGGCCTCGTACTTTATTGGATTGTTCAAGAAATCGTTTGGCGTAAGTATCGTTAGCCTGAGCCGTTCTCGTAAGTACGCGAATCGCAAAGGCTCTAGAGTCAGCCTTACGCTTCGCAAGGTAAACCGTCGACATTACACCTCGGGCAACACATCTAATGATCGTGAATCCGGCAAACTCATCTCCCTCTGCTAATTCATCCGGGCTTCTGACAGCGGCTCGTAATGCTTCATGAAGTGATTCTTTGCTATGCAGACCAGGTGCCTCACGAACAAATTCCTTGCGCGAGGACGGAGCTTGAGGATCTCGGATTTCTTTATGCTTCTCGTTCAGAAGAGACGGGGCAACAGGCGGTGACTTCGCGACAGTCGATGGTGCGACAGGTGTTCTCGTGAATTTTTTTTGGATTCGACTCTTTGAAGTCTCGCTCGACTGCCGTTCATAGGCATTTCTGAACGCGCGTAAAGACTGCACCTCATCGGGCACTAGAGCAATCGTCGCATCCTCTACAAATTTCTCATCTGCCACCAGTTCCTTAGTTTCAACGTTCAGAGAGGCAGAGTCTTCGGCCGGAAACAGATCGTCAGCAAGGATAGGAACGCCAACCACAGTTTTCTCTCCAGTGTCTTCATATGATTGAACTGAGTCGTCTACAACAGAGGAAGACAGAGGTGGTTGTGGTAATGGCTGAGATTCGGCAGATTCGAGCAAATATTCCATACTCGAGGACGACGGAGGAATCTTCTGCGGAACTTTTAGAGACGAATCGTCGCGTATTTCCGAAACAAATTCAGCCCTTAGTTTTTCCAGTTCGGCAAGATACGAATCATCAACGACTGTCCTTTCAGGCGACTGAAAAGCTTCTTCCTCTTTCGGTGTCGGTGAAGAAGAATTACTGGCTTGCTGTAAATCAGTTGGCGTCGCAGTTCTGTATTCTGATACTCTTTGACGTTCTGGATGATTCGCTCCGTCGAGCCTTTTCAAAGCACGTCGCTTCGGAGTTCGTGTCGTGATACCAGACGCAGGCTCTTTCGACGGTTTCGCCTCAGCCGCAGGGTCAATAACAGCTTTAGTCTTTCTCGATTTAGGCGTTTGAGTAAGTGCTCGCAGGCGAAAGATGCCCGTCTTTTGGCGACGCCGATTAAAATCAATAGAACTACTTTCTATCAATTCCCGTATTTCAGAATCCGTGAGGTACTGCCGCTTCCGAATAAGTTCTTCTATGCTAAATTTTTTGCCAAACTTTTCACGAAGGAAGAGGATATCCTCCCCCTCTTCTGCATTGAGCCATCGATGACGAATTGCATAACGGACAAGCTGCTTTTCTTCTTTCGTAATCATGGTTGAGTTGCGCTCAGTGTAGGTATCTAGGTTTCCCGAATCTTCGCATCCGGAATTTGCAAACCATGATGACAGGCCTCGTGATGCCTGAGAAGACCACAAGTTCCCCTATCGGATGGCAAACTATAAATGCCCTGTTTTCGTTACCTTAGTGTGTCAGTTACCATGAAATTTTCAGGAGGACGGAAAGAAAGGAAACAAGGTGCCGACCGGACTCGAACCGGTGAATGTAGGTTTTGCAAACCTATGCCTTACCAACTTGGCGACGGCACCCCATTTACCCGCGCGTCTCAACGAAACGCTTGGGCTTTTTGCCCTGACGCAATGACAGAGTCAAGCGTGCAGTCGTTTACTTTGAAATATGAGGTATCACCCTAAACTTGTTCGGGGGTTCTTTCTCTTCAAGCTCTGCAGCAAGTGAATAGGCTTGTTCTTCAGGAAGAAAGTCCGTTAGTGGACGCCATTGAACAATTTCGCCTTGCTGCCAGTCTTTCGCCGGCCCATCTTTGTCTTTAGCGATCTCCCCCATCGTTTCACGCAGGTCGATATCCGTCACCCCAAAAAATATTTCTTCTCGGTCGTGATTGATGACTTGGAAGACAACTTTGCCTTCTTTCTTTTCTTCTTCAGACACGTCATTCAAGTAACCTCAGCATTTGATGTGCGTCAAGGTATGGACCTTTTTGATCTTTTGCGATACCCAGTCGCTGATATGCCAAAATATGAGTATGTATGCTCCACCTGCGGTATTGAAATCGAGGTCTACCAACGAATTTCTGAAGACCCGCTCACAACGTGCCCCAAATGCAATGACGAGGCACTCGAGCGCCTGATATCAAGATCAAACTTTTCGCTTAAAGGCGGTGGTTGGTACGCGGACGGCTATGGAAACAGCGGTTCTAATGAAAGTACTTCATCCACAAAAAGTACGAGCACCGCGAGTACAGAAACGCAAAGCACATCGAGTGAATCGGCTGATTCCACAGCATCCAGCGATAAAGCTGATAGCGCCTGCGAATAACCCAAATGGCGTACAGCGAATACCCATTGATTCTCAAGCGCAAAAAGGGCTCACCACCTCTTAAATCCCTGGATTTACTGGACTAATTTTAACATAAGCCATTATTGGCGTGAACAAGTACTCTGACAAAAAAATTAAGGCGCGAGCCTCGCCTATAATGGGTTTCCCAATTCGCCGAAAAATCGTTTCAAACATCTGAAAATCTTACAACTTTCGTTGCCATAGTAGACGTATCTGGTTATAGAACGCGCCGCATGGGAGCAGCAGGTACCAGCGTTACCGCTTACTACACTGGACTCAGCGCGATCGCACCCGAGATCTTACTCGCTCTCGGAATGGTCGCGTTATTAGTGTGGGAAGCATTCGCCAAAAAGAACGGACTCGGTCGGAAAGCGGGATATATGACGATCGGCTTATTCAGCGCAGCACTGGTGCTGGGATTATTGGTGCCATCGCAAAAGCAGGCGCTTTTTTCCGGAATGATCGTTATCGACCCATTCTTCCAGTTTTTTCGCACATTTTCTCTTGGAGCAGGGATTCTAGGCGTCACGGTTGCCCTGGCCTCGTCTGAGGTAGAAAGCGACAGAACCGGAGAATATTACGCTCTGTCGATAGCTCTCGTTATCGGGATGATCTTCATGTCCTGCGCATCCGACCTTATGATGCTCTATTTGTCGATAGAGCTCGTCTCTTTGATGTCATACGTTCTGGCTGGTTTCCGACCAAAAAATCGGCGAAGTGCAGAAGCTGCTCTGAAATATGTTATTTACGGCGGCGCCGCATCGGGACTCATGCTGGTTGGCTTCTCTATCCTGTTTGGAATCACCGGTACGACCCATCTTTCGTTGATCAACACGAGCATAATGGAGCTCACTTCAGCCACCGCTATCCGCGGACTGAGCGCTGATAATGCAGCGGCAATCCCAGTAGGACTGACCTCGGGGCTCGTTCTTTCCTTCTCTGGGTTCGCCTATAAAATTGCGGCCGCCCCGCTTCATATGTGGAGCCCAGATGTTTATGAAGGTGCTCCAACGCCTTTCACGGCATTTCTATCCACGGGACCGAAAGCGGCTGGTTTTGCAGCGCTGATCCGGTTCTTCTTCGTCGGATTCGCCAATCCCGAACACTACGCAACGAACGAACTCCTCGCTGATGTAACTAAGCTACCCTGGCCGCACCTGATCGTAATTGTGTCGATGATTACGATGACCATCGGCAATTTCTCAGCTCTTGGTCAAACCAATGCAAAACGCTTCTTAGCGTATTCGTCCATCGCCCACGCAGGATACTCACTGATCGGTCTGGCTGCGTTCAGCAAGTTTGGCGCAAGCAGTGTTCTACTATACATGGCTTTCTATCTTCTCATGAACATGGGTGCTTTCTACGTTGTGATTTGGGTGAAAGAGCGAACCGGAACGGAGCTTATTGAAGGCTTCAAGGGACTTGGACACAAAGCTGGAGTAGTTGCCGCAACCATGGCTATTTGCCTGTTTGCACTCACCGGTCTTCCTCCCCTCGCAGGCTTCGTTGGAAAATATTATCTGTTCGCTGCAGCTCTTGATCGTGGCCGAGCCTACCCTGCGATAGAGCAATGTGCGCCCGCATTGAGGGACACTCTGGCAACTGGAGACCGAATCGCTTGCCTGTTCAACGAAGGGACGATGTTCTACTGGCTTGCAGTGGTCGCCGCACTCAACAGTGCCGTCTCGCTCTACTATTATGCTCGCATCGTGAGAAAGATGTTTCTCGAGAAGCCCGACGAGAGGAGTGAAGTCGATTACTCTGTCAGCACGAGCGACCGAGCAGTACTTATACCTATCGGTACTCTTTTGATCGCTGGTGGAATTTTCTGGACGCCAATTTGGAACGCGACTGTCAAAGCTGTCGATTTTCATCGACCTACCATCGCAGAGATTCGCTACCAATCTACCGAAAACAAAGACAGCTCAGCTTCGGCGCAAAAAGCCAAAACTGACGACAAGGCTCAAGCCGTTGTCGAAGAATCAGAATAGACACGGTTTATTGCCTAAGTAGCTCGCCAAGTTTTGCTTGCAAGCTTCGGAACTTTGTTGGGCTCTCTTCGAGAGCTGGCCCCTCTCAAAAGCGATACAAGCCTTCACTGACGATAAGATATCAAAGACGTTTGACCGACCGGCTGAGGCAGTTAAGAGTTAATCGATGAGCGAGCACGGCAGCCTACTGCAGATAATGAAGATACAGAAGAAAGCCAACTCGATGGCCGGAGCCAAGAAAGACTACTTGTTGAGAGTTTCCTTCAATACCTGCGATGGTTTGAAGGTAAGCACGCGACGGGCCGAGATTTCTATGTCTGTACCGGTCTGAGGATTTCGTCCAACCCTAGCTTTTTTCTCTCTAACTACGAAATTTCCGAAACCGGAAATTTTAACCGCCTCCCCGCGAGCGAGTGTTTCTTTGATGGATTCAAATAGTAATTCGATAATGTCCGCAGAATCTCTGCGAGATAAGCCGACCTTACTATAAACTTCCTCTACAAAAGTTGCTTTAGTGAGAGTGTTTCCGTTAACTGAAGAATTGAAATTCGTTGGCGTGCCGTCTGCCATATATTACTCCTTGATTACCTCTACCATTTCCAAGACGGTTCGTCGCATTTCTGACAATTTTCGTGCCAGTTCTGCTGCCTTAGAGGCTGAAGGTAGTCCTAATCCCAATTGATTTCCGCCGGTTGCGGAGTTTTGAGTTCCTTTTGCAACCGCTGCGATATGGGCGGTGATTTTGCCGCTTTTCGCGGGTGATTTCGATGGTTCCATTCGTCGAGGTAATGACTTACGTGACCCCGTAGCTTTGGCCTTACGCTCTAGACGTCGTGATTCCTTGATGACTTCTCGAGCGCTCGCAATTGTATGGTGATCTTGATAGCGAAGCCGTTTAATTCGCAGCAACATGACAACATCTGCGCGTCGATACATCCTTTGACGAGAACTGGTTTTCGTCGGTTTGACCCAACTAAATTCCGTCTCCCAGTAGCGCAAAACGTACGGTTTCAGACCCGTAATCTTCGAAACCTCACCAATTTTGAAGAATTGTTTAGAAGATGGAATTCGTGGGTCCTTTACCGTTTCGAAGTCTTCATGTTCGGAGGCAGCTAAGTCATCCGCGCTCATTGTGACAGAGCCGCTTTGGGACGTCTTCGGTGCAGCCGAGGAAGATACGGATGAAATTGAGGATTCAGCCTCAAAGTTAATATCTTCGATACTCGAATTTTCAGGCGGTGTGGTGTCTGGGTACCGCTCATCTTCCGCGCTCGCAGAAATCGCCAGCTTCACGGTGGATTCTGCACTCGATTCAACAGGCTCGGGAATAGGGAGAATTTCCTGTACTGGCCCTCTTGCAGCGGCGACTCCTGGAGTACTACCGCTATTCATGGCGTCAGACTCAGAACGAATCTCTGCGAATGCTCGGTCAGGATCGAAGCCTGTAAAGTCATCTCCAGCATTCTCGGGCTTTCCTTGACGGCTAATTGAATTATTTGAGTGCTCGTTTCCCACGCAGGCCTACTGTGCCTCGGCTCAAAGTCACCGTCAAGATTGACAAATTCCGTTTTTGCCAAATTTTTAGTTGCCGCGACGTATTTCCGCGCCAACTTGCGCCTCAAGGGTTTGCTCTAGTATGCCTAAGGCTTGATCAACGTCGGTGTCTGTCAAGGTTGTATCGGCTGAACGATACGTCATTCGAATCGCCACGCTTCGTTTACCCTGAGGCAACCCTTTTCCTTCGTAAACATCGAAAAGTTCGACCGATTCCAGCAAATCTTGCCCTTTCGCCTTGCGAGCCGCGCCGATAATGTCGGTCACAGCAACGGTCTTATCGACAAAGAACGACAAGTCTCGGGCTACTGAAGGATATTTCGGTAAAGCCTTAAACTTCGCGAAACTGCCCTTTCGCTGGGACAGAAAGCCGAGGTCGAGTTCCGCTACCAAAACGTCTGGTCCATCAAGGTCAAATGCTTTCGCCACATCGGGATGAATGACACCAAAAAATCCAATCACCTGGCCATCGACGACAAGATCCGTCGCGTACTTAGGATGCAATATCTTAGCTTTCCCTTTGACACAGTCGTAGGCGCGTATGTCAAAACTTCGCAGTAAAACATCCAAGTGGGCTTTCAGGTCGAAAACGTCAGAAACTTCTGACCCAGTCGACCAGCTTTGTGGGTTTCGCTGGCCGCGTAGCAGAACAGATAATCTCAAAGTCTCCTCAGGCAATCTCCCCTTCCCCTGCAAGTCAGCAGAATCATCGGCGCCCCATTCGAAAGTGCGACCAATTTCGAACAATCGGAGGTCAGTGCGCATGAGGCTTTGATTGAGTTTTGCTGACCGCAATTGCGCAGGAAGCAGTGAGGTACGCATAAATGCGCTTTCTTCGCCCAGTGGATTGGTCAACCTCACAGCCGAAGAGTGATCAACTCCAACAGCATCCAGCTGCTTCGCTGAGTTGAAAGCCAGTGAGATCGTTTCGTAGTAACCAAGTCCCACCATCGTTTGCCGAGCTTCGGTCGACCAATCTTTGGCAGGTGCATGAGTCCAAACAGTAGTGGGCAAAGAAGGCATCAAGGTTGGAATCTTTTCATAGCCTGAAATACGAGCCACTTCTTCTATCAGGTCCTCTTCACGTGCGAGATCGACTCTCCAAGAAGGCGCCTGAAACAACATAGCGTTGCTTTGTTTTGCGTATGCTCCTAACCGCTCCCGATGCTTTTCACTCAAATCCTCGTAAGCCTGAAGTTGTTGAAGTCCCAGTCTGGTAAGAACATCTGTTACTTCCTCTCCGTCAACCGCACGCCCGAGCAATCGAGCTGCCCTCTCAGGTCGAATATAGGCTTGAACGGGTTCAAACTCTTGTTCAACAACGTCTATCGCTCCTGCGGCCAATTCTCCCCCGGCCATTTCCAGGACGAGCTGAGCACAACGATCAATCGCGTATTCGAGGGCTAGTGCATCAGCACCTCGTTCGAATCGGTGAGATGCTTCGGTGTGAAGGCCGTGTCGTTTAGAGCTACGACGGATCCCAGGGGCATAAAACATCGCTGCTTCGAGCAAAATATCAACCGTTTCTTCGGTCACTTCAGAGTCAGCACCACCCATGACACCCGCTAAAGCGACCGGGACCTTCGCGTCCGCAATCACCAAATCATCCTCAGTGAGTGTTCGCTCCGCACCGTCGAGAGTGGTCATTTTTTCGCCAGCGCTTGCTGCTCTAACAATGATCTCCGAACCCGTCAGTCGATTAAGGTCAAATGCATGAAGCGGATGGCCCGTTTCGAGTAACACTAGGTTTGTCGCGTCAACAACATTACTCACCGACCGCTGTCCAACCGCTTGCAACCGTCGAACCACCCATTCCGGAGAGGGGCCGACCTTGACTCCTTTGAGCACCCGGCCGATATACCGAGAACATCGTTCAGGCCATTGGATAGAGATCTTCGCAGAATCAGCCGCATTACCTGTACCGCTGGGGAGCTCTACGAACGGTGTAGGTAACTTGTAGTTGAAAGTTGCTGCGAGTTCTCGAGCAACTCCAAGGTGCGACAAAACGTCTGGGCGATTTGGCGTGACCCCCAATTCGTAAATAATATCGTCGCGGCTCAGTGCCTTTGAAGCCTGAATTCCAGGCTCTATGTCTTTTTCGAGAACCATAATGCCATCGGACTCTTCGGATAGGCCTAGCTCAGCCTCTGAGCAGACCATGCCGCTACTTTGAACCCCACGGATCTTTCGTGGCTCAATCGTCAGACCAATAGGTAAGGAAGCCCCAAGCTTCGCGAAGATGATCTTCTGGCCTTTTTCGATATTGGGAGCTCCGCAAACAACTTTATGGGAGTCGCTGCCGTCGAAAACCGTCGCCAATCGAAGACGATCGGCGTTAGGATGCGGTTCCAAATCCGTCACTTCTGCGGTGACCACATTTTCTAGAGCCGAAGCCTGGTATTCAATCTCTTCGACTTCTATCCCCACATCAGTCAGCTTTTGCTCTATCTGCTGGGGCGTCTCTGCGAGTTCAGGTAAAAGCTCTTTCAACCAATTCAGTGATGCTTTCATCTTATAGTTGCTCCAAAAACCGCATGTCGCCACGGAAGAGATGGGCTAAATCATCAATGGACCATCTGAGCATCGCGACGCGGTCTACACCCAATCCAAAGGCAAAGCCTGTATAGTTTTCCGGATCTATATTGCAAGCTTCAAGTACCGCGGGATGAACCATCCCCGCACCAAGAATTTCCATCCAGCCTGATTGTTTACATACGCGACAGCCCGACCCATCACATACGGCACACTCAATATCTACCTCCGCACCCGGTTCAACAAACGGAAAAAAAGAAGGTCGGAATCTCACTTGACGTTCCCCAAATAAGATATTGATAAAACTTGTGAGTACGCCCTTTAGGTGAGCGAAAGAAATCCCCTCATCCACCCACAATCCTTCGATTTGATGAAACATCGGGGAATGAGATGCATCTGAATCGCATCGGTACACTCGGCCGGGTGAAATAATGCGAATCGGTGCACCCGCTTTTTCCATCGCTCGAATCTGTACAGGCGACGTGTGCGTACGCAAAACGAGGTCTTGAATTCCTTTGTCGTCCGGAGGTCGTGCAAAAAATGTGTCCTGCATATCTCTCGCAGGATGATCGGGTGGAAAGTTGAGAGCCGTGAAATTATACCAATCAAGCTCAACCTCGGGACCTTCGGCGACCTCGAAGCCCATTCGAGCGAAGATATTGGTCAATTCGCTCACAATTCTGTTAATGGGATGAACCGCGCCGTAAGGTTGCAGATGGCGTCCAGGCATCGTTGTATCAACACGATCGCCGTGCAGTTCATCATGACGTTTTTGGGCCTCGAGCGCGGCCAGGGCTTCGCTCAGTTTTGCTTCGAGCGCTCCACGCACTCGATTCGCCTCTTGCCCGGCTTCTCGTCGCTGTTCTGCTGGAAGTTTGCCTACGGAGCGCAGCAGCTGCTTGAGCTGACCTTTGGGTCCAAAAAAGCTCGAGCGGATCTTTTGTAACTCTGCCTCGTCTTTTGAGCCAATCGCCTCATCGAGCGCCTCAAGAAATGACGTCCGAACCTCAGCAAGGGCTTCCCACTTGATTTCGTTCATAGTGAAGGCACATGACCGATAAACGCGAACGGCGTCAAGCTCATCGAGTCACGCGTCGAAGAAATGGCGCGATCGTCTCTATCAATCTCTGCATAGAACTGTGATTGACGTTATCGAGAGCGGGATTCAACCCGCAAATATCGAGTCCCAAGAGTCGATCCACGTGACGAACACATTGTTCGAGACTCCTTTTCAGAAACGACCAATCGATTCCATCAGGTACGGAGCGCTCTACTGCCGTCATTAAGTGCGGATCTAACCCTGATGCATCGATAGACAGCGCAATGGGTCCCATCTCTAGATGTCGTGACAACATCGACCGGTACGAAGACTCCCCATCAAGCTCGAGTCGCTCCATTCTCCATACTTCAATTTGGGCCGCTCGCTCATTGGCCAGAACCTGGGCGCATTCTGGGCCTCGAACGCCGAGTACCGAGCATTGTTTTGCATTAAGGCCGGTATTTTTCATGGCAGAAGCAATAGCGGAGGTCTCTGGGAACATTCGCAGAGCAGCAGACAACACCATTCGGTCGACATCTCCATCCCAGGTTTTGGAATCATCTTTTAGCGCCTCAGCGTCATCAAACGCGGGTTCCCCTGGACTCGCCAGATCCAAGTGCGCATCAGCCAAAACTGCAAGCCCTACACCACCCTGGACTGGACCTGCAGCCACGAGCTGAGAACACAGCGCGACTTGATCACCACCGAGAATGACAGGAAAATTCCCTTCTGCATTCACGTCAGCAATGACTTCGGCACCGCTGCGAATTGCCGCAGCAATCTCTTCGTCGAACTTAAGAGGAGATTCAGCGACCTCTTCTCTCGATGGGATATCGATCGATACCATCTCAGGACGAGCGAAACGCACGCCTTCGCCTTCCAACATATCCAACATGAGGTCAGGGGCCCCACGTGTGCCCTCGCCTTTGTATTTACCTCGCTCGGTTGACGCGAAGTCACAGGGAAATAGAACTGGCACGATTCGCATCGCGCGATAATCCATAGCCAATTCTGAGTGATTGGCAACAGTTATTGATAGGTAAGAGGAAAAAAAGTAAGGACTCCAGCTTTGTATAAGGTCCTTTGAAACATAGTCCGCGAGTTAGACAACCGCGGGCTCGTCGTACATCGATGAAAGAATCGACTCGTATTTTTTTGTGGCGTGCTTCCGCTTAAGTTTCATGGTTGGTGTCAGCTCATCGCCGATCGTAAAATCCTTATCCAACACCTCGAATTTTTTTATAGTCTCGTATTGAGCCAGCTCATTGTTGACCGACGCGAATATGCGCGCGACCTCTTCTCGAAGCTCTTCCTTCGCACAAAGATCAGCATATTCACCTGTTATTCCAAATGCTTGAGCAAATTCTATAACGTTATCAGGGTCAATCGTAACTAAAGCCGTTAGATATTTCCGTTTATCACCGTACACCAGAACCTGTGAGATCAATGGGCTCGCTGCCTTCAGGCTGCCTTCAATGTTTTGGGGAGCTACGTTCTTCCCCCCGGCCGTGACGATAATGTCCTTCTTACGGTCCGTGATTCGCAGATATCCATCGTCATCGATGATTCCAATGTCCCCCGAGGCGAACCAACCGTCGCCTATGAGAACCTCGCGAGTCGCTTCTTCTCGATTCCAGTACTCACGCATCACTCCTGGTCCTCGAATGAGGATCTCACCATCCTCCGCAATCTTTACTTCAGTGCCTTCCAGTGGTTTGCCGACGGTCCCAAGCTTGTTGAGTTCCAGACGGTTCACGGTCGTCGCCGCAGAGGTCTCAGTCAGGCCATACCCTTCAAGAATAGTTATGCCTGCGTGATGGAAAAAGTGAGCCATTTTCTTCGAAAGCGGGGCTCCACCCGAGATAAAAAATCGAAGGCGACCACCAAAAAGTGCCGTCAGCTTTTTTTCAATTTTTGAAAAAATAATGGATTTTGCAATATTGAGTTGGAGCTGGAACCACCAGTCTCCCTGAGTCCCTTCGTTTTCTAAAAGCGCCTTTCGTTCGTTGAGGCGGAGTGTCCAAGAGAATAACTTACCGGCCAAGCCAGGTGCTGAGCTGCCCGCTCCTGCAACCTTCGCGTAGACCTTCTCGAATATCCGTGGAACCGAACACATGACGGTAGGCCTCACAACCGACATATTGGGAACGATCTGTGTAATATCGCTGTCGATTGCCATTTCGTGACCGCAGGTGAACCAGTAGCACTCAAGCACTTTGGCAAATACGTGCGCCAAAGGAAGAAAGAGCAACTGCACGTCATTCGTCTCGATCATACCGTCGATGGCAGCGAGAGATGTGCATTCGTACATCATGTTGGCGTGAGTCAAAACGACACCTTTAGGCTTCCCTGTGGTTCCTGAGGTATAAATAAGGGTAAGGACATCGTCCTTCTTCAAACTTGATATTCTTTGCGTAATAGACTGTTTATACTCACTTATCTTAGCTTCGCCCAACTTTATCATTTCTGACCAGGTCATCATCCAGTCATTGGGAATCGAATTGAGATACTCGCCGGGACGAAGCCTCAGATCATCATCCATGACAATGACCTTACGGACGTTTGGCAACTGCTCATAACATTTGGCGAGCTTCTCGAGTTGTTCTGAATCTTCAACGAATACCAAGACACCTTGGCTGTCATTGACGATGTATTCGACTTCGTGAGGGAGACTTGACTGGTAGATAGCTACGGGTTCTCCCGCGACACTTTGAGCGCCGAGATCGGCGAGAATCCACTTATAGCTTGTGTTCGATACGATGTTCACACGTTCATGGGGCTTGAGGCCGAGCGACAATAAGGCCGACGCAACGACCAAGCGCTCATCACTGAGCTGGCGCCAGGACTTACTTTGCCACTGACCATCTCGTTTGTAGCTCGCGGCTTTGCGCGAACCCCATCTTTCGACTGTTTGTTCGAATAATCCAACGATACTATCCGTCATGGTTCGGGTCTCCTATACTCAAGGCGAGCACCCGAAATAAAAATTTTTGGTGTGCTGTGTCAATCATGGATCGTACGTCTATACAACAACGGCCCACAACCGCCCCGAGACCTCCAGCGCTGGAGGCTCTTGGATTGTCCAGAAGCTATGGCGAACACCTCGCCGTCGATAATGTTTCTTTCGAAATTTTTCCGGGAGAAGTGTTCGGACTTCTCGGACCGAATGGCGCAGGAAAGACCAGCTTGCTAAGAATGCTTTCTGGGATTCTTGAGCCAGACCGCGGTCACGCCAGGATCAATGGGGAACGCGTCACCCGGGACGCGCATCATCTACGCCGCGATCTCGGTTATCTGTCCGGTGATACTTCACTGTACGGTCGTTTATCGGTCATCGAAATGCTCAAATATTTTGGACAACTGCATGGAATGACCAAAGAAAACCTCGATGCTCGGATCAATCAAATGATTAAAGATTTCGGGCTGGAAGCTTTTAAGACCCAAAGATGCGGCGCACTATCATCCGGTCAGTCTCAACGAGCTAACCTCGCGCGAGCTTTCATATCTAATCCCAAAATAGTCATCCTCGATGAACCCACTGTGGGATTGGACGTCATCTCTGGTGAATTCGTTGTTCAAGCCATTGAACGAGCACGAAACGAAAGCAAAGCCGTGCTTTTCTCGACCCATATCATGAGCGAAGTCGATAAGCTGTGTGACCGTATAGGGCTATTACTTAAAGGGCAGTTGAAAGCAGTAGGCTCCAGAGCAGATTTACTCAAATCGTTCAAAGTATCGGATCTAAGTGAGCTCATCCTGTCCTTGCACAAAGAGGATCATCGCTCTTGACCACCTCCAGAAATTCATCCCGGTTGATTAGTCGCTCTATTGTGATGACAATTGCCCGAAAGGAACTGATCGACTCCTTACGTGACCGCCGAACACTAGTGACTATGCTGCTCTTGCCTATGGTCATCTACTCTGGGGCAATTCTGGTCTCTGCTGAAGTGGCCATGTCCGAGCGAGAGGCCATATCGAATCATACTTTCCGAGTTTCAAGCACCGAGCCTCTGCCACCTAAACTAGAAGCATCTCTTCACACCACAGAAGGTTTTCAGTTCCGCGGGCAAACGCAGCGGCTCAATGCGCCACTTGTGAAAGACTCCGATTTTCGAGAATATTTGAAATCACAAGAACTCGACTATCTCATTGTCCCTTCTTCGACTGCATCTCATGCGCTCGACACGTTGGGAACTGCGCATTTGTCTATTGTATTTGATGCGACCCAGGCCTACGCGGAGGCCGGAAAAGACAAACTTCGGTCTACGATTCTTGAAGTATCGAGAGAAATTAAATTGGAACGTTTGGCCGGACTCGGTATCGATGAAGCGACCATCCAGCCACTCCAACCTCAGTTTCGTTCCGTATCGAGTAAGGCGGACCTAGGGGGACAATTTGCGGGCTCCGTTCTCCCCTTTCTTCTCCTGTTCTTCATTGCGTTGTCGTCTTTTTATCCTGCGGTAGATCTAACGGCTGGAGAGAAAGAGCGCGGGACAATCGTCACTCTGCTGACAACACCAGTGAATTCCATAGAGGTTGTCGCAGGTAAATATATCGCAATCGTGGCTATCGGTACCTTAACGGGGCTCCTCAACGTTGGAGCGATGGGACTCACTTTCTGGAGAGTACTCGGTTCGGGCGGTTCGAAACTATCGGTCCCAATGCCAGAAGTTACCGCTGGAAGCAGCCTCGCTATGCTGATAGCCGTTCTCCTCACAGCGATGCTTCTCGGCGGAATTATGTTGGTTGCCTCAACGCTCGCGCGCTCGTTTCGAGATGCAAATAATCTTCTGAGTCCTGTCCTCTTTATCGCTCTTTCACCGGGAATATTTGGAATGCTTCCGAGAAGTGCGTTAACGGCCAAGTGGGCTGCAGTGCCCATCGCAAACTGCGTCCTCCTCATGAAAGAGATCTTACAAAATGATCTTAAAATGAATCTGGCTTTCGTAGTGATATTCTCGACATTTGCCTATACGGCCTTGCTGATCTTTATCGCGGCGAGACTATTTAGTGATGAAAGCGCCTTATTTTCTCAGACCGGTCCACGAGCAGACTTCCGTTCGGTCCTTTTATCACGACCTCAACCCGGAGTGGCACCGGCCATAACCTTGGTCGCTATCGTCTTTTTGGGGAATTATTACGGTGGGCTGCTCGTCGAAAGCTGGTCTGTCATTGGCGGCATCTTCGCCAACCAAGTTGTATTCCAGCTGATCCCAGCGCTTATTTTTGCTCGATGGATGGGCGGCCATTCATCCTTTGCCACTGCACTTGGAATGACGCGTCCCGAAAACCCTCGCGCAGCAGCCATGTCTGGTGCACTTATTGGCGCCGGGGCGTGGCTTGGCATCTCATTACCTATCCTTTGGATTCAGCAAGCTCTGTTTACCGGAATAGGTCAGGCCTCAGAGACACTAAAAGACTCGCTCAATATTGAACACACCCCACTTTTGGCATTATTGTTTGCCACCGCTTTCGTTCCAGCCGTCGTCGAAGAGATCACTTTTCGCGGAGTCATTCTAGGTCAGTTGCGAACTCGACAAGGTGCAATTACGACCGTGATCATTCAGGCCTTACTATTCGGGCTTGTCCATGGGAGTATCTATCGCTTTTTCCCAACGGCAGCACTTGGTGTTCTACTGGGGGTTTTAGCCTGGAAAACGCGCTCGATTTGGCCGGGAATCCTCGTGCATTTCCTGACCAATGGCATCCTGGTCACCCTTGAGAGCCAAGCTCCAAAAGCACTAATGAAAACCTTTAGCGCTCCGACCGCCTGGAGCTTTCTCGGTGCTGGACTGGTAGCACTAGGGATAACCGCAGCGATACGCTCAAAGTCACTCCAGCAATCTTCGCCTCGAACGTCAGAATTTAGTGACAATTAATTTACGAACCGTAAGCATCATCCCTAGTGACAAAGTCAAAGACGAACAGAATTGGAATTTTGACCGGCGGCGGAGATTGCCCCGGCCTGAACCCTGTGATCCGCGCCGTCGTCAAACGCGGGGTCACACAGCTTGGCTGGGAAATAGTAGGAATCAGGGACTCGTTTTCAGGACTACTGGAGTCCCCCCCAAAAGTGGTTAATATGACACGCGATTCGGTACGCGGCATTCTAACTAAAGGCGGCACAATACTAGGAACCAGCAACCGGAGCCATCCGTTTCGATACCCTCAAAAACAAGCAGACGGAACAACAAAAGAAATTGACCGCTCGGATGAACTCATTGAAAACATCCGAATTCTTGAGCTTCAAGGTCTAATTGCGATTGGAGGCGACGGAACGCTGAGCATCAGTCATAAACTGCACCAAAAAGGAGTCAATATCGTTTCAGTTCCCAAAACGATCGATAACGATATCTACGGCACCGATTATACGTTCGGCTTCAATACCGCTGTCGAGATTTGTACTGAAGGAATTGATCGACTTCACTCCACAGCTGAGTCGCACGACCGAGTCATGGTCATCGAAGTGATGGGTAGAGACTGTGGTTGGATAGCATTGCACTCAGGCTTAGCGGGTGGTGCAGATATAATCGCAATCCCAGAAATCCCATACGACATCGAAAAGATATGCGACAAGGTTCGAAGACGACAAGCTGCGGGTCGATTCTTCTCGATTGTTGTCGTTGCCGAAGGCGCAATCGAAAAAGATCAAGTTCAAATCGTTCAGGCTCCTGCTGGACCGGGAGGACGAATGGCGCGACTTGGCGGAGCGGGTGCACATATCGCTCAGCAGATCGGAGAACGAACCGGCTTAGAAACGCGCGTCACAGTGCTTGGTCATCTTCAGAGGGGTGGAACGCCCTCTTCTGCGGACCGTATTCTTGCGACTCGTCTCGGAATGGGCGCAGTTGAATTGGTCCAACAAGAAAAATGGGGTCACCTCGTGGTCTTGCGAGGAGACGAAATTGAAGCCGCCAAATTGGAAGATTGCGCTGGCAAGCTGAAAAAAGTTCCTCATGATTGCGATGTTGTTCGAGCGGCGAAGAATCTTGGCATCGAGCTGGGAGGCTAGGACTCACTAGTGCGCAAAATCAATATTGAGCGCTATGAAGTAAAAGAACTTCTTGGACAAGGTGGTATGAGCGTCGTGTATCGCGCTTTTGATCGCCAACTCAAACGTGATGTTGCGTTGAAAGTCCTTCACGATTTTCTCGCTGCTCGCGAAGATGCACGAAGCCGATTCCAACGCGAAGCCATAGCCGTCGCAAAGCTTCGGCATCAGGGCATCGTTGAAATCTACGACTATTCTGGTGATGACTCGAACGAAGCATATATCGTAACGGAACTTATTGAAGGCCCAACTCTGAGAGAATATTTTGATGATCTCGGGCAGCTCAAACACCCAGAGCTGGCCGTCATCCTCACTATCGTGCTCACCGAAGCCCTTCATCATGCCCATGAAAACGGTGTCATTCACCGCGATCTAAAGCCCGAAAATATCATGGTGACTAAATCCGGACGGTTAAAGTTGTTGGATTTCGGTATCGCGCAAATTAGTGGCGGTCCAAGACTGACCGCTACTGGCACTCTGCTGGGCTCACCGGCTCATATGGCTCCAGAAATCATTGATGGCGAACGTTCCGATGCACGCGGCGATATTTTTTCCGTTGGTACCATTTTGTACTGGTTGGCGACCGGACGGCTCCCCTTTGAGGCAGCCAATCCATCCGCTTTATTTAAGCGAATTCTCGATGGCGAGTTCGAAGACCCACAAATGCTGGAACCCAAAATAGGCAATAACCTTTCTCGCATTATCAAGCGAGCCCTTGCCCCTAACCGAGATGAGCGCTTCAGCAACACATCCGAATTACTAGACGCGTTGTACCAAGAATTAGAACTCCTCGGTCTAGAATTACCTGAGGTAGCCGCGCGTGAGTTTATCAATCACCCCATCGCTTACGGCGATGCGCTCACGGAAGATCTCACAAATCGTCTCACGAAGCTTGGCCAAGAAGCAGTAAACAAGAAAGAACTCGGTAAAGCGATGGACTATTTCAACCGAGTTCTTGCAATAGAACCCAACAATGAGGACATCCACCGTGAGATTAAAAAAATCACACGAACGCGTGATTTTTCACGGCACGGCAAACGGGTCATAGCGGCAAGTTTCATTGCATCTATCGCGGTCGCCGGTGGACTTGGCCTCGCTCAATTTAAGAGTCAAGAAACCTCTTCATCCAAGCCTAAGGCAGTAACAAGGGCGCCACCTGCATACCCCCCTTCAATGAAGCTCAAATCAAACACGTCTTCCGGACCAATAAAAACGGTGACGGCGACCAAGGTCGCTACAACCCAGCAGCCCCAAGCTCAAAAGTCTCGACCTCTTCGACGACCTAAGGTCATAAGAAAGCCGAGTGTCGCTCAGACCATTATCAACTCGAAAAAAGTGAAGGCACAAAAAAAGTCGACGAAGAAACCCAAACCAAGAGTCATCGAATCGGTTGATGTAGAAATCAAAGTAGGAAACTCATTCGCGGACATCTACGTAGATGGAAAACTTTACCGAAAAGATTTTTTCCGAGGAAAAATAGCGCTCAATCCAGGCAAACATCGGTTTGAGGTCGTCAAACCGGGAATGGGCCGCTTCAAACCGAAAACAATCATTATTAGTCAAAAGGGAGACGTTATGCAGGTATCAGATTCAGGAGAAACGAAGCCTGTCTATAATGAGTTGCTTTTTTCGATTCCAAAACAAGAAGACGAAAAACCGCCAGACTGGATACCAGATTTAGTCAAATAAGAATCAATGATAGAGCGGACTAAGCGAGAGGTCTCACTCTACAGTGATGTCGACTTCAGCACGAACTTCTGGTTTGAGATAAGCGTGAGAATCGTCGTTCAATCGAACGATCAATTTATGGGCACCAGGTGTTGCGGTGACCGTAAATTGAATTTCTGACTCGTACCCCTGCGTCAATGGGTTTACATCTGTCGAATTTAGGTACACGTGATAGTGCCCAGCATTCGCGGTACGTTCACCCCCACCATGATCGTGATCATGATTGTGCTCATCGCTGCTGGACACACGGAGATGTTGATGACCCACGCTCGCAGGATTCCTAATTTCAAAATCAGTCGTTGTGACTGTCATAGTGACTGCAGACCCGCTTGCGAAAGTGGTGGGAGAAACAGTTACTGATATGGTCGGATGAGGATCTTCACCACATCCAAAAGCAATTATAGAGAGAGAAAAAGATAAGGCAGCAAGTAGAATTTTCATGGTTTTTACCATCGCCTAAGAAGTTTGAGGCGTCAATAGGCCTATTAGGGTCTCGTCTCATGTCGCCATCGAAAATTGTCACTGTACCGGCACGCATGGAAACAATGATTCACCCGACCATTCAAGAACGGTACTCGCTAAGGTAAATTGTGGGATTCGGTCCATAATCTCTGGTGCCAAGTCGCCGCTATCAATGAGATCTTGAATCACATCACGGCCCATTGCGCGATAATGAACCTTAGCAACAACCCGATTAGGGCGCTTATCAAGCCGATATCTATGGGTGATATGCGTATTGACCCAATCAGGCTCCGTGGGATTGCGGGCAGCCTGCCCCGGGAGTTGAATGCTCTCAACCCGTGCCACATCCCAGAAAAGATGAGCTGTATTTCCATCCTTATCGTACGCAAAATCGCCCAATCGCCACAGCTGATCATCTTTGAGATCTTTCAAGGCCTGGTCGGGTCGGATGACTCCACTCTCAAAAACCACGACATCGCCCTGATAGGCAACAAGCTCAACCCACGCGCGTCGGTCATGCGCTGCACCACTCGGCCAGCCATGACCTGCCGCCACATTTTCTAATGTATAATCGATATTGGCGCCAGTGGTTGTAGTAAATACGCACAGCTGTGCAAGCAGGGTGTTATCGAGCTCGTATTGGATGGCATTCCTTTGCGCTTCAAGTTCAAAAAAGTCAGTCACGGCGACATCAACCCCAGGCATCGAATGGTCATGAATTCGACGTTGCACTACACCTTCATAGTTCGCGGCAAGACCGTTTTGACCACGCATATGACATCCCGAACACGTGAGTTTTTCCGCCGGGGTGTCATGTGCGAATAAAGTTCCTTTCCATTCTTCGAAAGTACGTTCGAGGTGAACACCGTTTTGAGTCACGATGTCGTGACACGTGCCACACAGGGCGGCAGATTCAAGACTATTTCTGTCATGTAACGACGAGTACTTCGACTCATGTGCGCTATTCTCTACCGGGTCAGCAATGCCACCACGCATGACGTCGTCATCAGCCAGATTGAGTTTGGCATTGTGGTCGCCCACAACCTCGTCAACTTGATGACAAAAATAACAGGTCACCCCTTTTAGATGGTTCGGTACCTCATCGAGATTCAGTCCGTCCGTTGTCGCGCCCGTCAAAAGCGCCATCGGCGCATGACATTTCACGCAAAAATCTCCAAGCTCACCGTTCGTTTCACGCTGCCCACGCTCATTCATCGCGATAAATACAGGGTCGAACGCTGCGTAAGCGTGCATGCTTCCAGCCCATTGTTTATAGTGTTTCGGGTGACAAGACTGGCAAGCCTCCGGCTTCATGAGTTCTTCTGTTGAGAGTTTATCGGAAGAACAGGCCGATACAACAACTAACAACAGGCCGTATAGCCCCCCTCCTTGACCGCGAGGTCTCATCGTTTAGCACCCGCATTAATCCACGCTTGAATCGCACAGCGTTCAGCTTCAGACAGTTGTACTCCCGGCGGCATCGCCAATTCAGCATCATTCGTTTCGGTTCGAAAAACTAAAGGACTGCATGAAGCATCATTGGGAAGAACTCTGCCTTCGTCAATCAAGGCACTGTAAGTCGTCTCTATATCGCTCACGACAAATCCGCCTTTTTGACCTTCCGTAGCGTGACAAGCTACCCCTCCCTGCCCGCATGACGGCACGAGTGTATTCTCAAAAACAGCTTCGTAAGTGGGTTCGAATAGTGGGAGACATCCTGCCGGCTGGAGTTCCGTACATTGAACTTCTGTATCGCATCCGCAAAGTAGTAAGGTCAAATATCCGAGCGCAAGCAGCCAGCAGCGAAACATTATCCCTCCAGACAGAACCCAAAAACAATTTCTTTTTCAGTCGCTCCATCGACAACTAAGAAGGTAAATGTCCAAAAGCCAGGCATGATGAGATTGAAAGGGCCTACTTGATAACGTTGTTCTTGCTCTAGAAAGCTGGAATCCCAAAAAAGCGGGGTCGTCCCATGTCCGTGATCAGGCATCCACGGCCTCATGCTTACTGTGGCGGTCTCAACCGCGTCTGAGCCCCGAAACAACTCAAAATCCCAGGTATTAGGACCGATCTCTGGCGTAGTGGGTTCTGCTGACTTTAGAACCACCCGATAATCATCGACGGATTTTTCGAGGCCCAGGCTGAAGAGGTCCGCACGCGTTTCTGATACACAAGCTGAATCGGCCGCCATTTCAGACTCATCTCCTCCGCATCCAGCTGCTTGCACCATCAGTGCGGATAATAGAAAAAACGCGAGAGTTTTGGTTTGAATGAGCAGATTTTTATCGTCCAAAGCAGCTTTCTTGTGGCACACGTGGCCACCGATTGCCAAAACAATCCTACTCAGGCACCCTTGAAACGCGTGAGAATTAAAAGGTTCACCCATGCTGCCATTACTCATTTTCGGCAGAGTTCGGGCAAAAAAAGTTCAACTATCCTTGTTTCACTTTATATCAGCGGTCTTATTTGCGCTTTTTTACCGTCAACAACCCTCGCGAACCCCTCCACTCCTGGCGGAGAATCGGAAAAAATCACGACATCGCTCAATATTGCAAAAAATGCCTTCGAATATCGAGATTTTCAAAAAGTCATCGATATTCTAGACCCTTGGGTCCACCCACCAAGAATATCAGACCCCAAATTGATGAGCGAAGCGAGGCGCTTGCTTGGGATTAGTTATCATTTGGTTGGGGATAAGAAACAAGCAGCAGAGGAGTTCGCGCAGCTTCTCTTGCTTGAGCCAGAACTCAAACTTGATCCATTCGTGGTGCCACCCGCGGTCATTCAAACGTTCGATGATGTGCGTCGGACACTCATTCGCCCGGCTAAAAAACGCCTGGAGTCACCAGAAAAACAGATTCCGTCAAACCTCATTCAGGTCATCGCACATCCAAGCGTGAGCTTTCTCCCTTTCAGCTACGCGCAGCTCGCAATCATCGAGGGCCAAAAGGTATGGGGTTGGACTTGGCTCGCCACTCAGATTGTCGGCGTGGCACTCAATATCGGTGGATATTGGGCCGCAAATTCGCTTCGCGAAGCGAATGGAGTTCCCGCGTCACAAAAATCACGTTTCGAGACCTACGTAATTAGCATGTACACGGGCGCCGGATTGTTTTCTGCCGGATATCTTGGTTCGACGATTCAGGCATACCGTGAGCTGTCCAGCCGCTCTGAAGATGAGTCAAGTTTACGCACGACAAAGTTAGTCACTTCCGATACGAACGATTCGCGATTTTCTCTCCCGATTTGGCGGAGTAATTGGTAGAAAAGATGGGCTATCTGGTCATAGAGCTCCCAAACGGAGAATCAAAGACAGTAAAGATCTTTCGACCACTCACAACCATCGGTCGAGCCAGCGACAATGATGTCGTTTTGAAAGATTCCGGGCTTCAGACCACGCACGCGCATGTGACTAAAGATAGCCAGCAATACAGTATTACAGGCATGCTCAGGGATATGACCGTCAACGGTCGAAGGCAAAAATTATGTCGACTGTCCGACGGTGATGTCGTTCGCCTGGGTAATATTTCGATGAAATTCTATGCCGCCGAACCTCCTAAGCCAAATACTCGCTCACCGGTACGAGCGATTCCAGGTCAACCTCAACTCAAGACAACGGAATCTCGCTCCGCATATCGGCGAATTCACGAGTTTTCACTCAAAGTTTTGGCTAACGATTCGACCAACTCGCTCATAGAAGCAATCCTCGATTCAGTGATCGATTTGACCGGTGCAGGAAAGGGGTTCTTAGTATTGCTCGATCCAGAGGGACGGCCTCGCGTCAGTTGCGCACGCAATATTGCCAGAGAAAGTCTTCCCTCAGAACTCACAAACCTAAGCGACTCAATTCTTCAAAAGGTGATTGCATCGCGCAAACCGATTATCGTCGCCGACGCACTGAGTAACCAAGAGTTCAACGCATCAAGCTCGGTTGTGAGTCTGCAGCTTCATAGTGTCATGTGCTGTCCTCTTATCGACCGAGAAGAGCTGAAGGGAGTGCTTTATCTAGGGAACAATCGCGTTGCAGATGTGTTTGACGATGCCGCCCTCGATACCCTGACGGTTTTTGCGGCACAAGCCAGCCTACTAATCGCACAAGCGGAACGCCGAGAAGAACTCACCGCCGCCCTGAATAGACTAGAGGCTCAACTCAATGACACTCGAGACGGTCAAATTATAGGTGCATCTGATGCAATGGAAACCGTGATGAAACGTGTACGAAAGGTCGCGCCTGCAGATATCTCGGTTTTAATCACTGGTGAGACGGGCACTGGGAAGGAGCTTATTGCTCGGAAAATTCATCAAGATTCGCCGCGGAACCGAGGACCTCTCGTTATCATTAATTGTGGAGCCATACCCGCAAACCTCCTTGAATCTGAACTTTTCGGACACGTAAAAGGCGCATTTACTGGAGCAATCGCAGACAAACAAGGACACTTCGCTGCGGCCGCTGGCGGAACTCTTTTTTTGGATGAAATAGGAGAAATGGATCTCGCTCTGCAAGTCAAATTGCTTAGAGCCATTCAAGAGAAAGTAATTACTCCCGTTGGAGGAAGTAAGTCTATCGCGGTCGATATCAGGGTCGTTTCCGCAACGCACAAAAACCTTCAGAAGCTCATTCAGGAAGGCTTATTTCGAGAGGACCTATTCTATCGTCTAAATGTGGTGAATATTCACCTTCCCCCTCTTAGAGAGCGAGGTCAAGATATAGAGCTGATTGCTCGCTACTTTCTAGGCAAAGCGAAACGCGAAGTCGGGTCTTCAGTTCAAGGCTTCTCAAAAGCCGGGCTCGCCGCTGTTAAAAAATATAGTTGGCCGGGAAACATTCGCGAGCTGGAAAACCGTATAAGAAAGGCCGTTGTGTTGACAGATTCAAATCTCATTACGGCAGAGGATCTTGATCTTGATCCTAGTGACATTGAAGAAGTCGTGCCGCTTTCAGTCGCAAAAGAGCGATTTCAAATGAGATACATCGCACGAGTCTTGCAAAGAAATGGCGGCAACCGAACCCAAACCGCGAAGGAACTCGGCGTGGATGCTCGAACAATCTTTCGTTACCTAAAGAAGATAAATGACCCATTGACTGACGAGGAAGACAAACTCGGACTCGAGCAGGAATAAACCCTCACTCTTTACTCGCGACAAAAACGAAATCCGTGTATGACAGAAATGTCCGGGTTACGAACGTCTCCGCAAAAGGTTGAATCTCGAAGTACCCGGAAGAAGTGGAACTTTTGATGCACATTTGTACGGCACAAGATTTGCGGAACTTTTTGTGTATCGTGATTTGCTCCCTTTTACAAATGAGCTGTCTGGTTCCACCGGATGGAACTGTCATCGCAGATTCCGAGAACCGTCCTCCACAAATCGACTTGGATTCAATTAAACCACAAAGCTCTATTTCCGAGGTATCCCACCCTGCCAATTTCGCTCAAGATTGTCCCGGGATAAAACTTCGTGCCGATGTATTCGAACCAGACGGAGATCCTATACTCGTGCGCTTTATCGCAAATAATTTTGTAGACAACCTCGCAACCATAATAAGCGAACAAGAGTATCCCGCTTCAGTCTCTGGTACCTATATTGTCCAAGATACTCTTCTCCCTTCTCTTTCAATCATCGGTCTCGACGTTCAAAACACCCACGTCATTTCCCTTTTCGTGACCGACGCACCACAATTCGAAACAATTACAAATCAAAGTTCAAATCTTGCAGAAATCAATTCAGATCCTGACGGAGACGGAGAATCTGACTATTCACTGCTAGAACATCGCTGGACTTTACAATTCGTCGACCGAGGTGAATTATGCCCTCAGTAGATTCCTGCGGACTATCGTCAGTCTCCCTACGAACGTACGGATTTACTACAGCGATGCTCCTCGCCTTTGGGTGCGCCGAGCAAATAAGCGGCAATGCTTTCGACAGCTCAGCTGCAGAATGTAGAATTGACGACGAGTGCTACGTCAACGAATCGTGCCTTGTCGGGCAATGTGTATACAGCAGCTCGACGAGTATCGACTTATCTTACCTCGTCGAACCGAACGCAGCTTCCCATTTTGTGGAAACTCACCTTTCACCCGAAAATGTCATTTACGAAGGTGGAATTGCTAAGCTGGCGATAATCAAACCTCGCACCTTCAATTATCAAGTTTTAGATGGCGACCAGGAACGCGTTAGCGCCTCGATTTATGTATATAGCGAGCAGCGTCCAGCTGGTTTTGAACTTGTTCACAGCGAAACCTACCTTGCTGAACGTTCCGCCGAATTAAACCTTATCCCAGGACCTTATCGTATTCGCTTCGAACCGAAACAAGGAGGCTATCCTGGGGTTGATACCAGATTTACCGTAAAAAGCTCGACTGAAGACAAGGACTTTTTATTCCCAGAGACATTTCGAAATATTGAAGGAATAGTGTACGGGCGAGAAAAACAGCCTATATCAAACGTGGAAGTGCGGGCCATTTCATTGACATCTCGTATTCCTTCTTCCACTGCCGTCACCGACGATACCGGCCTTTTCAGCCTTAAATTACCCGAAACATTAGATGCACAGTTCACATTGGTTGCGAAAACTTTATCTCCAGCGTCTATCGGATGGACTTTCCGAAAGTCGATACGTATCGACCCTGGAGAAGACAGAAGAATCGATATCCAATTCCCAGAGCCCGAAGCGACTGGACGAGTAAACACACAGATCATCATCCGCGGTGACTCGAGTGGAAACATCGAAAGAATAAGCAACGCAAGGGTAGTTATCACGGCCGCAACTGAGCAAGCTTTCGGATCATTCGAGATTGAGGCTAAAACCAATGAAGATGGGCTCGTGAGTCTCGTCGAACAAGGCCTAAGAACCTCGGAGTTATCTCTCTTGCCGGGAACATATCAGGTAGAAGTTATACCTCCCAAGGGCAGTCGCTATCGTCGAACGAATACTTCCATTTCAATTGCTAGCTCGGATCAGCCAACGCTCACATCCAGAATCGATATCCCAAAACGTGTACGGGTCATGGGAGCTGTCCTCTCTCATGACGCACAACCAATACCAAACACTACGGTAGCGATAAACTTCCTTAGCTCAAATGCTATCTATCCCTCACCCGGTACGACGGCAACGACCGATGACTTTGGACAATACGAAGCTTGGCTCGATCCTGGAGATTATTTTTTGCAGACGAGTCCGATTTACCGCATCACCTCGCCTTCCAGCCCGGTTGGGTACATATTTGCTCAGGTTCCGAATGAAACAGAATGGCAGCTCAAACCGCTCGTTATCTCTCGCGGCGCGCGACAACGCGGAATTGTGCAGTCTGAAGACGGAGAACCTCTAATAGGGACCATGGTTGTCCCGTACCTAAAACGCGAAAATACTGTGATTCAGCTCCAAAGTGTGGCAACTGACGCCCTTGGAGAATTCAACATCGTGGTACCAAGCGTTTATTAGCCTTCTAAGATGCTCTTACGCTGGCAAGTTCTTCTGATGCACGCTAAGACAAAGTTGTGAACGCTGGTCAAAAATCTGAGCAACAACAGCTGAGACCGTATCGATATGTCGTCGGTGTGTTCCTCGCCATTATCTTCGCTATCCTAATGATTTTTCTGGTAAACGGAATTGTTAGACACCTTGATCGATTGCCAAGCATCGACCAATACCAACAACTTCGAACCGTTGATAGCAGAGCTCTCAAAGCCTGTGCATTAGACCTACAACAGCTTGAAATCAAAATACGAAATCAAGCGGGCAAAATTCTTACTGAACCTCAAGCTGGCGCTCATGAGGAAGTTTGGCAGTCTTTTGAAGAAAGGCGACTCAAGATTGTTGCGCGTTGTAAACTAAATCAAGAGAGTTCAGACCCCGCCCATGTAAGTCTGGCAAAATCCGCTGAACTGGTGGAATCAGAATTACGTTCTTTTCATTTATTGCTTGAGAAGTTTAACCGAGAATCGAAAGAGTACGCTTCGGAATTCCAAGCAGAGATTCGTCGATTCAAAACGTTACTAGAGAAACTCACAAAAAGTCGGTAACCGAAAGAGTTTAGTTCCACTACACTCGACCAAGGGGTTCTTCGTTCTGCCTCTTTTTGTGTCAAATCACCGAAGTCCCACTCGCGGCTGCGGCGACCAATAAAGTGCCTGCCAAAAACATAGCAACAAAAAATTTTCTTCGTTTGATGGGAAGGTTTCAATGGGCAACACAGCAAACCCGTAATTCGATGCTTAGGAGCTATTTTCTGAGAGTATCTAGGTAAAAAGTATGCGTCACTTTGTTATGAAGACGTCGCCACGCCGAGTAAGACAACCTTCTCACTTGCTAAGCTGCGAATTGTCGCTCGACGAGACGTCGGTAGAGTCCATCAACCGAGAGAAGAGCTTCATGTGTGCCTTGTTCAGCAATGCGACCTTCATTGAGAACGACCACTCTTTCGGCCTGCTGTACGGTGCTTAGGCGATGGGCAATGACCATTGTTGTTCTACCGACCATCAGTTTATCAAGAGCATCTTGAACCAAATGCTCACTCTCTGCATCAAGCGCGCTGGTCGCTTCATCGAGAATAAGTACCTTAGGGTCCTTTAAGATTGCGCGGGCGATGGCTATTCTCTGCTTCTGTCCTCCGGACAGTCGAACACCACGTTCCCCAACCAGCGTTTGATATGCTTCAGGAAATTCGGAGACGAAATCATGGGCATTTGCCGCTTTGGCTGCCGCAACAATTTCCTCTTCGGTGGCATCTTCACGACCATAGCGAATATTATTTTCAATACTCGTAGCGAATAGTATTGGTTCCTGACTCACAACCCCAATCTGCTGCCTGAGCCATGATGGGTCCAGCTCTTGATAAGGAGTATCATCCAGAAAAACTTGACCCGTTGTCGGCTCATAAAGACGGCTAATTAAGGCTGCAACGGTCGATTTTCCACCACCCGACGGACCGACCAGAGCCACCACCCGCCCCGGGAAAAGTTCTAAGTTAAATTGAGACAAGACCATTGCGTCTGGTCGCATAGGATACGCGAATCCGACGTCTTCGAATGTCACCCTCCCCTGCAACCTAGGAATGCTCCTCCCATCGCTCGCTTGCTGGTCCGATGAATCTAAGATTTCGAACACTCTCTGACTTGCTCCAGACGCTTTCGCGAAATCAGACCAAAGGCTGGACAGAGCACCTATAGAAAACGCGACGGTGAAGGTGTAGAGGATGAAGCTGGTCAACTCACCGAAGCTAAGTTTACCTTCTGAAAGAAGTGCACCGCCGTACCACAAAACAGCGGATATCGCTCCATACCCGGCGAAGCTCACACCACCACTGAAAACCGCACCAAGTCGAGATCGATACCGAGCCAGTTGGAAACTCTCTTCGACCGCAGCTTCGTAACGTCTGTTTTCAAACAATTCTCGGTCGAAGACTCGCACGGTGCGTATCCCTGCAATGGTTTCTTCTGCGATTTCTGACGCACGGGCGAGTGCATCTTGAACTTTCTTGCTGACCTTACTCAGCATGCGACCATATATTGCAGCACCAATAATCACGATCGGAACAGAGATCAACATAACGAGCGTAAGCCGCCAAGAAGTCCACATGAGAATGGCTACAGCACCCAAGGCCTGGAGAGAATAACGTAAAGCCATCGATACGTTTACCGTCACTGTATTTTGTAGAACAGTCGTATCAGAAGATAATCTGTTCATGAGTTCTCCTGTCCGACGTTCATCGAAGAACGCTATGTCTTGGAGAATCACCGCCTGATAGAGTTGCGTTCGTAGTCGAGTCACAATCCGCTCTCC